>ENA-UOJJ01000110-UOJJ01000110.1-human-gut-metagenome-genome-assembly--contig:-CS66-NODE-110-length-140460-cov-157.812293_pt1 | contig 140460 bp, 123 predicted proteins | sample MGYA00242343_ERZ723890 | MGnify/ENA metagenome assembly ERZ723890
GCAGCCTCTCACAGTCTGAAACGCACCTTGAAGTGTTCCAGAACCTCGTGGAAAGCGACTGTGATATGCTTCGGGATATAGTGAACAACCAGCTCATTCCGCGCATGGTGCGCCACGGGTTCCCTGTTAAAGGGCTGCGCTTCGATTGGGACTACTCCATTGACTACACGCCCGAACAGCAGAAAGCCTACGAAGAAATGGTACTCCAGCACTACAAGGTGAAGCCACAGTACTTTGAGGAAAAATACGGCATTCCGTGTGAGGAAAAGGAGCCAAAGGAAGAGCCGAACCCGACAGATCCGAAAAAGAAAAAAGACGGCAAACCGGCTGAAACGCTGTCCCGTTTTTTCGACTGAGCCCCGATGATTATTCGGGGCTGCACCAGCGATATTCCCGGTTGTTGGAAAACAGAAAAACCATCCTGCAGGCGGGAAAAACGGAGGACATCGAAAAAATGGCCAAGGAATGGGCTTCAATAATCAAGAACAAAGAAGCCAGAAAAGATGCGGAAGATGCAGCCCGTATTATCTTGGAACATGGCATCAAGCTTCCCAGACTGCTTAAAAAGAAAGGAGGAAAAACTTCCGGGGCAGAATACCGGGCACCCATGTTTGAGGGTGATGACGGTATTCTGTATTTCAACGAACTCCGTGAACGAGACTACAAATCGTACAAGGAAAAGAAAATGCAGTACCGCTCAGGTGCACAGGATAACACATTCCTTCATGAACTGGGTCACCACATCGATGCGCTGCTGGAGCCCAAAGCTTACAGCATGGTAGAGCACCAGTGGAACATGGAGAAAGTGAACAGGGAACTTATCGAAAAGGAACTGTCCAGATATGCCCTGGAGAACCGGGCCGAGTTTGAAGCCGAGCTGATCAGCGCAACACTCAGGGGGAAAACATTCTCCAAAGAACTGCTGTCATATTCCAATCTGCATAATCCGGAGCAGAATGAAGGAATAGCAAAAACCTTGCTGCAGTATGCATCCGGAAAAGATATATGCACACCGGTTGACCTGGTACGTGAAAAGTTCGACCGCATGATGAAGGTACTATTCCGGCAGGAAGGGGCAAACCTTGAAATAGGTATCCTGGCATCCGAAGAAGCGCAGTATTTTATAGAGACTCATTCTTCCGTCCTGAACGGGTCATTCCGGCAGGTGGAAATGTCCGAGGCTATGCGCAAACGGCTGGAGCGTTCCAACTATGTATTCTCCGGGCTGAAGACCTTCCATGAACTGAATGAAGCCTTTCCTTCGTTGTTGGATGAGAACGGCAATAGAAAGACGTTCGAACGCTTTTTGAATGATGTCCGGAAGATTGACGAAACATACAATTCAAACTATCTACGGGCTGAATTCAACTTTGTACAGGCTTCGGCTGAAATGGCAGCCAAATGGGAACGGTTCATGCAGGACGGCGACCGCTATTATCTGCAGTACCGCACGGCCGGGGATGCAAAGGTACGTCCCACCCATGCAGAAATGGCCGGCATCACACTCCCGGCTTCAGACCCGTTCTGGGAAGAATTCTATCCGCCTAACGGATGGGGCTGCCGCTGTTCCGTAGTCCAGGTACGCAAATCTAAGTATCCGGCTACGGATCATGAAGAGGCTATGGCAAGAGGAGAGTCAGCTTTGGAACTTGACAAGAAAGGTATGTTCCGGTTCAATGCAGGCATGGAACAAAAGACGATGCCCGACTATAACCCATACACCATCAAGCGCTGTAAGGATTGCGATATAGCGAAAGGAAAGCTGAAACTGGCATTCGTGCCGGACAATGAACTCTGTGCAGCGTGCAAACTATTGCAAAAATGCGTTGGCGACAAGGATAAATCGCAACGTGCCATAGAACGCACCCATTATTTACATGAAATGGAACCGCTCCTACAGAAGAAAGTGGAGAAAACCGTAAACGGAAAGAACATGAATATCGGATTTACCAAAGACGGCAACAAACATTTGTTCTCCGACACATTCGGACGTACACGCATCGTTTCCAAAGAAGAGTTGAAGAATCTGGATTCATATCTTGAACGTGCCGAATATGTGGATGATTCCGCATTGACGCACCCAAGGACAGATAACGTGGAACACTATTATTATTTCAAAGTCAGAATCAATGGGAAATGGGCAAGGCTGAATGTAGCCAAGGAAGTGCACAGGCAGCCGAATGGTAAAGTCCAGATAAAATACTTCCTGTATTCCATAAATGACATAAAAGAATAAAAAGACAAAAGCACCAAGGGCGGAGCTTAGGACTAAAATGCCAGATTACCATTCCCTCAATGCTTCTGTGTCTGCAAATATACAAAACAAATTTTAAAACCAACCTGTTATGAACAAAATTATCGAATTTCTCAAACAAAGCAACCGCTATAAGCACCTTATTGGCGGTCTTCTTGTAGGATTTGCCGCCCTCAATCCGTGGACGGCTCTGTATGCATCCATTATCGCTGCCTCCTGTCTGGAACTCAAAGACAAACTGAAAGGCGGACTTTGGGACTGGATAGACTGGTCTCTTACCGTCATCGGCGGCATATTGTCGGCCATATTTTGGTGGATAGTGTAATGCTTTAGTTCATTTTGCCTGTTAAATCAGTAACTTTGTAGCCGGCGGAGCTTCCCGATAGTCCGTGTGGTCTATCGCGGGTACAACAATGCGAATGCGAATGGCGGTGTATCGAATGCGAATGCGAATAACGATGCTTCGAATGCGAACGCGAATGTCGGCTCGCGTCTGGAAATCTAATTAATCGGCGTACAGCACCGGGGACGTGTCCCCAATGCGGTGCCGAGGGAAGCAAGCCACAGCAACAGCACCCATTAGGGTGGAAAGCTGAAAAATCACGCGTCGGGTGGAGTTTGGTAGGCTGTTATCAGTTCGAAGAAGTCAGGCCCGGGGAAAGGAAGGCCCTTATCTTCCGTATTTACAAACCAACAGCAGAACCGTATGCGCAGGGAAGGATATATCATAGAGGAAATCATCGAATACTCCAATATGTCGGAGGCATTCGATGCCGTATTGCGCGGAACGGATCGTAAGGAATCAATCCAAGGGAAAAAGCTACTTGCACATAGAGAAAAAGTTATTTCCAAACTTACTGCTGCACTTGCGGACGGCTCATTCCAACTTGGTGGGTACCATGAAACGGAAATCAAAGAGTATGGCAAAAGTCGCATCCTGCAGATTTTATCCATGTATGACCGAATCGCAGTATATGCCGTAATGAACGTGGTGGACCGTCACCTGCAGAAACGCTATATCCGGACTACCGGAGCCAGCATTAAACGACGTGGCACTCATGATCTGATGCACTGCATACGTACCGATTTGCAAAAAGACCCGGAAGGCACGCTGTATGCCTACAAGTTTGACATCCGCAGATTCTACGACAATGTGCGGCAGGATTTTGTGATGTGGTGTTTCCGCAGGATATTCAAGGACGAAAGGCTGTTGGTGCTGCTGGAGCGGTTCGTGACAATGCTGCCGGAGGGTATCAGCTTCGGACTGCGCAGCTCACAGGGAGCAGGCAACCTGCTTCTGTCTGTATTTTTAGACCACTATCTGAAGGATAAGTACGGGGTTCGTTATTACTATCGCTATTGCGATGACGGACTGGTACTCGGTAAAACGAAAGCGGAATTGTGGAAGATTCGTGATGTTATTCACGGGCAAATGGAGAAAATAGACTTGGAAATTAAGCCGAATGAACGGGTATTCCCTGTAGAAGAAGGCATTGATTTCCTTGGCTATGTTATTCGTCCTGACTATGTGAGATTGCGGAAACGTATCAAGCAGAAGTTTGCCCGGAAGATGCACGAGGTAAAATCGAGAAAAAGACGGCGGGAATTGATTGCCAGTTTCTACGGCATGACGAAACACGCCGACTGTAATAAGTTGTTTAAAAAATTAACAGGCAAAGAAATGAGAAGTTTTAAAGACTTGAATGTCGCTTACAAGCCGGAGGACGGCAAGAAGCGATTCCCCGGCGTGGTGGTAAGCATCCGGGAACTGGTAAACTTACCGATTGTAGTGAAGGACTTCGAAACAGGTATCAAGACCGAGCAGGGAGAAGACCGCTGTATTGTGGCCATCGAAGTGAACGGTGAGGCAAAGAAGTTCTTCACCAACAGCGAGGAGATGAAGAATATTCTCGCACAAGTGAAAGAAATGCCGGATGGCTTTCCGTTTGAAACGACCATCAAGACAGAGACCTTCGGCAAAGGTAGAACCAAATACGTGTTTACATGAGAAGAGTTGAAGGAAGTGCCGGTGTGTCGCTGATGGAATGCACGAACCCGGTTAAAGACAAATGGCGCATCCGCTGGGATGTGCAGGAGAAAGAGGGCGGCTCTGCCTCCTACATGGAAGAGGAGTTCAGCCATAAACCCACTGATGAAGAAATCCGCACATTGGTTATGTCCTGGTATAACAGCCAGACTGATGCAGCTATCCTGTCCGGATTCGTGTATAAGGATGCCCCTGTATGGCTTTCTACAGAAAACCAGTACAACTATAAGGCAGCATACGACTTGGCTGTTCAGACGGGCGGAGAGACCCTTCCAGTTACATTCAAATTCGGTTCGGATGAACAACCGAAATACCATACCTTTGATAATTTGGATGAACTGAAGGACTTCTATGTTCAAGCGGTCAGACACATCCAACATACACTGGCAGAAGGATGGAAAAGGAAAGATGTATTCAACTTGGAATTGTATCGGGTTGATTGAGTGAATTCCCCACGGGGGGAGGAATAAAAAAAGCCCCCGGCCTGTTAAAAATCATCTCACCTACTTTTAACTTAAACGCATCCAGTGCGCACGACCGGGGGCAATGCCCTCGCCGCGCACTGGATGCGTTTTTTAAATCAAAAGTAAGTGAGATGTTGCAAATGTACAAAATTTAACTGGATATGAAAGTAATTGAGATACTAAAATTGAACAGGGAGCTTTTAAAAACATGCCATTACATGGGCATACGACCCGATGATGTGCAATATATAGAACTATATAATGAATATAACAAGTTGCATACCAATGGTGAAAAAGTGTCTTATATCGTAGCAACGCTTTCCCTACGATATGGCATCAGTGAACGAAAGGTATATGACCTGATCAGGCGTTTTAAAACCGACTGCAATTTGTGTGCAGTGTAATCAGGACTTCCTCCCACTAAAGGCAAACTCCCCTACCCTACCTTTGTATCGCAATAAATAACATTCATATCATGAACAAATATTATCAAATCTTAGGCAAGGTGCTTTCATCCGGAAAGATGCAAAGCAATAAGAAAGGGAATATCCGCTACCTGCTGAATGAACAGCTGACGCTGCTCCCTGCCGACCTTCTTGATATATTCGAAGGGCATACCATAGCGCGGAAGAAGTTAAAAAACGAATTACAACTGTTTATGAGAGGAGAGCGTAACGTGGAAAAATACAGAGAAGTCGGCATCAACTGGTGGGACTACTGCGGCTCTATCCTTGTGAACAGCTACCCAACTTATTTTGAAAAACTGCCGCCACTCATCGAACGCATAAACAGGGAAAAAAGGAACAGCAAAAACTATATATTGTTTCTCGGATCTACAGGAACAGAAAGTAACCAGGCTCCATGCCTTAGTCTTGTTCAGTTCCAAATAGAGCAAGGAGAACTGGTCATGACCGCCTATCAGCGAAGCAGCGATGCGAATTTAGGACTGCCGGCAGATATTTATCATTTGTACCTAATATCAAGACAGATTGAGTTGCCGCTAAAATCCATCACCCTGAATCTGGGGAACGTGCATATTTACGAAAACAACATCGACAAAACAGAACAGCTGCTTGCCGGCAATGAAAATGTAAAATTTGAATTGAACGTATGAGAAAGATGTATCTGTCAGCCCCTCTCCCATTTGTCGGGCAAAAGCGCATGTTCGCCAAGGAATTCATGAAAGTGCTGGAGCAATATCCGGATGGAACATTGTTTGTTGACCTGTTCGGTGGCTCCGGATTGTTGTCTCACATTACCAAATCCCTCAAGCCCCACTCTACTGTTATCTATAATGACTTTGATAACTACCGCTTCCGCATGAAGCACATTCCGCAAACGAATCAGCTGCTTGCTGACATTCGCGAAATGGTAGGGAATTCCGTACCACGTCATAAAATCATTAAAGGAGAACTGCGTGAACGAATATTCAGCCGCATCGAGCAGGAAGAGAATAGCACCGGATATGTGGATTTCATTACCCTCTCCTCCTCTATCTTGTTTTCCATGAAATACAAACTGTCTGTTCAGGATATGCGGAAGGAAGCTTTATACAACAATATACGCAAGACCGGCTACCCGGAATGTACGGACTATCTCGAAGGGCTGGAAATCGTATCTTGCGATTACAAGGAAGTATTCAACCGGTATAAAGATATTCCTGGAGTAGTATTTCTTGTTGATCCGCCCTATCTGTCCACTGACGTAGGGACCTATAACATGTACTGGAATATGGCAGACTATCTGGATGTGCTGAATGTACTGAAGGGGCATTCATACGTATATTTCACATCCAACAAATCTTCAATTCTGGAGCTGTGCGAATGGATAGGTAAAAATAGGGATTTAGGTAATCCTTTTGAAAACTGCACAAAGGTGGAATTCAATGCTCACATGAATTACAACTCTTCTTACACAGATATGATGCTTTACAAGAAAGAGGCTGCCTGATTGCGTTTACTTTGCCTGTATTGAACAAAAAAGCCGCAGACGGTAATTTGTACGTCCGCGGCTTTTTCTGTCTAATAAAGACGGCTATTGCAGCCGCTTGATGGCCACACACTGATATACCTCGATACTTTCCACAATATCCTCATGGTTGTGATTGGTATCACTCTCCACCAGATCCAGCTCCAAAAAGGTCTCCCCGCTCAATCCGGCAAGCTGTGCATGAAGCAGTCCGGACAGGTCAAACACCTTCAGCGCATCCTCCTGCAGCTCGCTGCCCTCAGCACTCGAACCTTCCCAGTCCGTCACGATGTGCAGTTTAATCAAAGGTTCTGCCCGGTATTCCACACCGGGAACAATCGCATTCCACTGTATAGGGCAGAATTCCACAAAGACAGCCGGACGCTCCCAGTTTTCTTCCTGTTCGATGAATTCCACATTATGGTTCCACAAGTCTATGTGCTTGATAAGGTCAATGGCCTTCAGCTCCCGGCAAAGCATCCGGTAAAGTTCTTTTCTCATTTTCTTATGATATTATATTCAATGGTAAAATACTCTGTTAGGTTCTCTTCTACAATCTCACGGACGGCTTTTTCCACTTCAGGCGATGTGCCGAGGAAACGGCGTCGGGGAATCCTGATGGTGCTTCCTGCTTTCTTTAAAGCCATGAACATCCAAAAATCGGCTTCTGTATCAAGCCGGACATTTCGTTTGTCTTTTCGAAGTTTGCCGTCTTTTCTTCTACCGAACGCTCCGGTTGCCTCATAATACTTATGCCAGAAGAAACGCTTCATCCGCTTGGTCACCACTATTTCACCGCCATCATTATGAATGGCCGCATAGGGCAGAGAGGTAAAGAAGGTAATGCTGTTTTCCGTTGTCCGACTTCCGATACTTTTCCGAAGCGCCCCGGTATCTGTTAGTATGGCTCTACCTTCATTCCGGATGGGGCTTTTCCGTCGCTGCCATTTCTCACTGAAAAAAGCCTGCCGTTCAAAGTTCTTGTCAAACTCATCACTCATTTCCACCTGAATGTCTTTCAGTATCCGGGCCACTACTTTTTTTACGTTTTCATTCATTCCCAGTCAAAGTTAAATTTCAATTGTACCGTATCGTCCGACAAATCATTTTTAGGGTCTGCGGACGCTTTAAGCATATTGTAGAATGTACGCTCACTAATAGCATACACAGGATATATGTACCGCCGCCATATTTCACGGTTCGGTACACCGTGACTGGCATAATGGTCATATATCCTGTTTACTTCTACTACACGCTTCTGATAACTGACTCCGTGCCGCTTTCCCATATAGGTTTAATCGTTCATAGACGGTTCTACTTTAGGTTTATAGGGACGGATGTCAAGCGTCATTTTTGCGCTTACCGTTACCCGGCCACTTCCTTCACACTGTCTGCAGACTTCCTCAACGGTTTCGCTTCGCTTCTTTCCAAAGATCCGAGAGGGATATTCTACAACTTTCTTTACTTTACCTGTACCGTAGCAAGCACGGCACAGGGCTACTTTCGGAGATTTCTCCACTTCTTGTATCATAGTTCTATTATTTATGATTCTGTCATTCCCAGAGGGATAGGTTTCCACATTCCGTTTTCGTTTTTGATTTCAGCACGGATAAACTGTTTGCTCACTTCCGGCTGGTAGGCTTCCTCAATGATACGCACACCTTCAATGAAACGGTCATCTCCGGTTTCCATGGCCACTTTGCGAAGCTGCACGATGCGTGAAGCCTTCAGCGTTCCCTTGGCATCACGGGCCAACAGACGAAGCACCATGCTCACCAGTGCCTTGGTCTTTTCATCTTTGGCCAGACCTTCGATGTATTCCTTCACAATGGCTATACCGTCTTCCACCGTGTCACGGTAACCGTCGGTCACATACACACCCAGCGTGATTCGTTTGTCGCCTTCACTGTTAGTAAAGGTATGGCTGCGCTGGTCATCCTTCACCTTGGTCTTGAAAAGGTCTGCCTTCATTTCCAGAATGGTTTTGAAGTTGTCCATCACAGTCTGCTTGCTTGCCTTGATCTGCTCACTGATGCCCAGCAGTACCGGAATGGAGTTTGCTATCTCCTCATCCACCATCTGTTTGTACATTTCGCGGTCATTCTTGGCTTTTTCCTCTGCCGCTTTCTTTGCTTTTTCTCTCTGGAAGGCTTCAAATTCCGCCTTTTCCTCTGCCGTCATTACCACGGTCGTTTGTTTCATTTCTTCCATGATTCTTGTTTTTTGGGGTTATTGGTTTTCATAATCCTGCATTTCAGGTTCGTCTTCCATCAGCATAGCCTCTCCGTTGGCGTATGCCCAGTCAGCCAGTTCACTATAAAACTCGGCTGCATCTTGCTTCTCCATATCAGAGGCAAGCAGGTTGATTTCCTTTTTCAGATTCTCTAAAATCTTTGTGTTTCTATTTTCCATATCCTATCAGTTTGCCGGAGCATCAGGGTCAATCTGAATGAGTGATACCATGCTCACGGGGTTAATCGTTTGCTTTTCTTTCCTGGGCTTCAAGCCGCCTTTCCGTTGTATGGACCGAAGCTTTACCGCCAGTTCATCCAGTTCGTCCACCGTAATCTGTCTGAACGCTTTGCCGACTATTCGGGGATTACTGCAGAAGTCATTGATTCGTGCCCAGTCGGATGTATCTATGCCCAGCTTCTGCATCAGGTTCAGACAGAGACTCCGTTTCCGCCGCAGCTCCTCACGCAGCTTCTGTCGCCATTCGTCTTGTCCGCTCAGCTTCTCCAGAGCCGTACAGCAGGCTTCATACTCCTTGGCTGTCATTTCCTTCAGACTGTCCGTCCGGTTCCACGTGTACTGCAGCACAATGCTTTTCTTGAATTCTTCCCGGTCTCCTGTACAGGGAAGCTTGTTGAACAATGTGTAGAACCGGGCGAAATTGGTTACTTCCTGTGCCATGTCATTTACCATTAAGAATCATTTCACATTCCGTTGATTTGGTACTGACACGATAAATTATCTTATCCGGCTTCACTGATTTACCTTTGTATTCAGCCTCAATTTGCTTAGCAAATATCTTTTTGAACTCATCACCCATTTTAGAAAGTATTTCTTTATTGTACTCCCCGCAAAAACCTATGCGTGAGGATTGGATTTCACGAATTGTTCCTCTATATACCGTAGCGGTCAACTTCATCACCACAACACCGGTTTCCATTTTTATTTTTCCCATATCGACTAATTTTATTCAAACAACACTTTAATGCCACACGAACTGGCCACGTCAAGTTCCAGTTTGGCTCCCTTGCTCAGTTCCCAGTCCTTCAGCATATAGATATAGTCACAAGCCAGCAACAGGGCAATGTCGGCCCGCATGTGGGCTCTCCAATGAGCTTCATCCGGCAATCCGTTCCTGAAAGGGTTTACAGGGTCATAGCCTTGTGCCTTCAGTTCCTCCTCGGCACGGCTGAAGGCTTCCTTGCGCTCATCCATGTCATAATGCGCGATAGCTCCGCTGATGTACACCTTCCCGGCACCGGTCGCCTCACCGCGCTGATAAGCCTTGTGCCGTTCCCACCGTTCCGGAACGACCACACTGTAGTTGCACGATTGGCAGCAGCAGCCTTCTTCTTTCACCGGGAACGGATTGTATCCGTAGCCCTCATACTCTTTGCCGCAGATGCAGCACACTTTCTTTTCTTCTTTCTTTTCCATCACTTCAAATCTTTTTAATGTTTACTTTACAACTTGGATTCCATATCAGCACATTACGTGCAAACAAGACATCACCCGTTTCTATTACGACATGACCGGGCATTTTCGCTCTTCTCACTTTTAAGTCGCTTTGGATGTTTCGCTCCAGCCAGTCATCCAATACGGACCGGCTGGAATTTCCGTCCAGCAGTATCTGGAACACTTCAGTTCCGGTGTAGCTTTCAAAAGCCTTCTCGTTATTATCCATAATCATTTTGGTAAATTATTACTTGTTTGAATGATTCCGTCTTCCCATACCACATAATAGCTTCCCGGGTCTCCAATGGCGCGTCCTTGACAATAAGCTTTATAACCGACCACCCGAATCTTCATATCACAGATATATTTCAATCTTACTGCACCGCCACCCATCGGCTGGCTTTTCTTTTCCTGGCTGATCCAGATGAAACATTTCTTCGGAAAGGTTTCCATCAGTTCCACAGCCTGCGGATAATCCCATCCGGCCACCTGAAAGGAATCGATGATGATAAACTTCGGGCTTTTCGGTTTTTTCAGTCTGGCAATCACTTCCTCCAGACTGCCTTCTGTCACCACACGAAATTTACCCTGCACCTCATTCATCTTCAGATAACCCATACGCCGTTGGAAGCTTTGGTTGATTTTCTCTTCGTAACTCATGTACAGCACCGTCCCATAGTTGCACAGTTCCTTTCCAAGTTGCATCACAAAGCTGCTTTTCCCACTGGCACTGGCACCGCTGATGAACCACGAAGCGTTCTCTGCCGGGAACCCGAAAGGTTTGCTCCATTTCTCATCCCACGGCAGAGTAACCCATTTCTTGGCGGCTATTTCCTTCGGACTGTACGCACGCTTCATTATTCCGCTGTCATTTTAAGTTTCTCAATCTCGGTATAGACTCTTCTCAAACCACCGCATGTCTTCCGTACAATCTGGGCTATATCAGCCCCCGCAGGAGCATTTACCTTGGCTACAATACGTGCCTGGTTGTTCAAGAACTGTTCGCGCTCCTTTCCATCATCCGGAGTCACCTTGCTGTACCGGTCACCATAACGGCTCAACATTTCGGTATAGCCCACCTTCTTACATTCTATGGACCGGTTGATTTTCTCTTTCAATCCGTCTGCCCCCATCATATACCAGGCGCAGCAGCGCTCAGTGGCATTCCATAAGGCCTTCAGTTCCAGGAAAGCTTCATACTGCAGGTCGCCTGCTTCATCGAGGATGATAAGCGGGGTTTCCATCGAACGGAGGTAATATACCAGGTCTTCATACACATCAGAATACTTCCCCTTGCTGTCCACACCAAACTCTGCAGCAATCTTGCGTACCAACTTCAATTTTGTCTTTACCTGCGAGCAGTCGATATAAACGGCATTCTTGTGGCTTTGCACATAATAACGTGCCGTGAAAGTCTTGCCGATATTGGGCATGTCGCACAAGATGCCCGACAGACTGGACTGCTGTGAGAACTCCAGCTGGGCAGTTATATATTCAAAGGTCGGGGTCTTGGCTGCTTTCCATTCCATTTCACCACGGAGGTTCACCCCTAATTTGCGGGCAATGCTTATCCAGTTGGCATCGCTCAGGGCTTTGTCTGTCTGTCCGTTCTTGATTGCACTGTATACAGATGTACTGATGGCTAAAGAGGCAGCATGCTTGGCATCACTGGGATAGTTCGCACGGTTGGCAGCTATCGCTGCTAAAATCTTCTGTTTTTGCGCTTCTGTAATCATAATTCTAACGCTGTTTTAATGTTGTTCTAATTCTATTCTTACATGTCACTGATGGCCCTCATTGCCTCGCTTATTCCGGAGTGCCATTCATAATCTGATTCCGGATCTGCCGACAATTCGGCTGGCAAATCATCGGATAGTTCCACCGGGGGAAGTTCCAGTTCCTCTTCCGGGTCATCCGTTGGCTGATCCGGTGTACCGGTTCCCACCTTTCCGATGGCGTGGTCATTGAGGTATTTGCTGAAATGACTCAGAACTTTGTTTTGCTCTGTATAGGCTACCCGGTCTTCTTCGGTCTGTTCTGCCATCACCCGGTTGTAAGTCACTACCGGACGAACCTTGTCAAGGTAGCGGTCGTTCTGGTACAGGAAGACATCCGTAGGCTTGCCCTCTTCATCCGGCAGATAGTAAGCCGTCACCTTGCGGTTGTTTGGTTCCAGCTGCTCCAGCACTTCCGGACCGCTCAGCCACCAGTCCGCATTTGCCACACGTACTGTGGAATTTCTACGAATACTGGTATCTACCTTTTCTCCGATATATCTGCTCAAGGTCAGTTTATCAAGCGGTCGAAGGGTCGGATTGATTTTGGCTACGAGCACATCCCAACGGGTCATTCCGGGATATTTCTTTTGATTGGGGTGAAGCGTATTGTTCCATTCTTCACAATCGCGCCGGTCGTCCGCCACAAGCTCTTCAAACGTATAATACTTTCTGTCTTCCCAGGTGTGGTTGCTGCTGTCACTCACTTTCTTCTGGTCCACCCGCCGTGCACCTTTGTTATGCCAGCGGCCAATGGCTTCATGGTTCTTATGTGCTATGGTTGTCTTGAACGCACCGTTCAGAGCTTCAGCATATTTCTCCTGTGAGTTCTGTGGGGCACAGAAATGCACAAACTTAAATACCTCACCTGCCTTCAGGAATCCTTCTTTATACTTGCTCATCAAGTGCTGCTCCACCTCAATACCGGCTGGAATACCCCATCCGTTGCGTTCGATGAGCCGGAACATATCACGAAAACAGTCCACTACCAAGGCATCATCCTTATCCCGCCCGTAGGCCAGCCCGATACGGCACTGGCTCACCACATCATAAGCATAATAGGCATGCACATACTCGCCGCCTTTCATCCGACGCGGCAAATCCACGTCATCCATCGTTATTTGTGACAGGGAGAACTTACCACCATGGCGGTGCATGTGCGGCATTTGCTCATGATAGAATTCCATACGTCCACGCAAGGCTTTTTCTATCAGCAGCTGGCTTGCCGGGTTGTTCAGTATGTTCCGGATAGTGCTTTCGCTCAGTTCTTTCGGTTCCCCGTTCTTATCCGTAAAGTTTTCCGGATTGAATATCTCTCCTGTTTCCAGATCCCATACTTCCAGTTCACCGCATACAAACGACAGATACATTTCATGCACATCACTGCCGTATGGTTGGTTGGGAAGTACTTTCAAACTCATCACCAGGCGTTCGTCCATGTGAGTTACCTTCCGTTTGTTCTGGTTGCCGAATTTTCCGGTTATCAAACATTCATAACCGTATTGCTTATATTCGTTCACTTTCTTGCGGAAACGAAGGGTACTGGCAGGAAGATCATGACCAAAGTCTTCGCGTAGGGTCTCGATGGTGGTGGCCATCATGTCCCAGTTATATTTTTCACCCATCAGTTTTCGGTAATCATTGCTTCTGTTATAAAGCTTGATACAAGTATTCAACACGGAAGCATTCACCGCATATTTCCGGGCAAGTTCGTCTGTTGCTCTGTTGCTGGAAGAATGGGAAGCCCAATCCAAAAAATAGGCTACTGCAGCCTGATCCAGCACATAGTTTGAGAGTATCCAGTGGCGAAGTGCCTGCTCTGTTCCACCGGGGTTGTCTTCCTTCACCCGTTCCAGACACTCGGTAGGCAGGCTATTGAGGGCGACCAACGCGCAATTTCCAGCAGCACCTCCACCACGACGCACCACCTTGATACGGCCACGGTTCACCCAGTTCCTGTAGCAGGATTCGGTGATATAGCCGCCATCTATGAGCTCACGTGCAGAAATACACTGTATGTTACCGTAATACACCAACATAGCCGCCTCCTATCTCAATGCCGATGCAAACGCTTGGATTTGGTTAATATCGGCAACCATCACATGCTCGTAAGTCTTCACCGTTTCTCCCTTGAATATTACCTGACCGCTACCATCATTACGGTCAAGCTCTATCAAGGCACCGTTCGGACAGTACTGACGCATCACATTGTCATAATCATGGAAAGTTTCTATTTCCGGAATAACAACCATCACAATACCGCCACGATCCATGGCCAACTTACGGATCTTTGCAGAAAGTTCGGAGTTGCCACGACGGTCATCAAACCGGATAGCGTTATAAACAGTCTTCTCTGTCACGTTGAGTGCCTTTGCGATAAAGTCGCGGTCGGCTTTCGTAATGTGAATGTACCTCTTGTTCATATCTCACTTGTTTTAATGATTAATATTGGGGGGAGTCCGGGGAATCGAACCCCGGCACAAGAACCATGCACTCCCGTGTGTCTTTCCACACCGTCACCCGTCTCTTAACGCCTTCCGGGTTGTCACGCTGGGTTTACTGTTGTCCCTCAACCTTTTCACCTTTTTCAATAATCCCAAGAAGTATAGTGAATTTCTCACGTATCTTCTGGTTCACTTCCAGTTCCAACGTATGCGCCAAATTTGAAGCCGCACTGGTGCTGTTCTTGCGGATGCTTCCGGTAAGAAGACTATCAGTCAGACTGTTTATCTTGCTTTCCATGTATAACTTTACATCATCATGGCTACCGGCAGATAAAACCACCTTCAAGGCACGGTAACAGGAAAGTTCACGTTGCGTCTTGTACATATCCTCGGCATACCAGCAGAAGAAATGTTCAAAATCCTCATTCATGTCTTTGGTGTACTTGTCAGCCTGTCTTACCAAATCATCTATATGGGTCTTTACAGAACTGAATACAAAATCCCAGCAACTCATTTTCTTGTTTTCCATAATCTCACTTATTTAAATTCGTTTATAATCGGTTTCAAACTCACGCCGTAACAACTCATCAGGCGGCGGATAAGGTTCTTCACATAAAAATCAGGTGCGGAAAACACAATCCCGGTCTCTTCGGTATATCTGAAGCTGATACCGTCCATCATCAACACGTAAGCCACCTTGTGCTTCACGCTCTGTGTCTGCCATTCTTTTATTTCTTCGTTCATTTTCTTTAATCCTTAAAATTCGCTAATCACATGCCTTTTTCGTATATTTGGCGCGGTGTTCCTTTTTGAACACGCTGCAAATATATAGAATATTTTCGACACTAAAAAGTTTTATGTAGATAATTTACGACTTATGACGAATATTTCCGACAGGATTGCAATCCTAATTAAAGAAAAAGGTATCAGTACAAGGGCACTTGAACAAGCTATTGGGTGCTCGAATGGAGTAATTTCAAGATGCATTAGCAAAGGAACAGATATATCAAGTTTATGGGTGTCGAAAATTATCGAAATACATAATGATATAAACCCTACCTGGTTACTTACTGGGAAAGGTGATATTTACTATAATACATCATCTACAACAACACAAACAACCGAACTATCCTCTCTCCTTGCCTTAATTAGAGAAAAAGAAGAAATCATCAGGGAACAAGATAGAGAAATCGGACGCTTAGAGGAACGAATCCGGCAAATGACAATCGAAAAGGAAAAACATGTATCGGATGCGCCCATTTCCGGTACTGCAAATGTCGGGTAGGCGGATTTACTATTACCATACACCGGTGATGGAAAACGAAGCGTACCCCCTATCATCCCCCATGATGTCCCCCTCCCAAGCAATCCCCCTCCCCTACCATTATATAAGGGCATAAAGGCACTGATATTGGGGAATTTAAAAAGTAAAACGTGAAAAATGATAGGTTTTTAGGGGGGGCTATCAAATAAAAAACAAGGGGTATTTTTAAAATTGTGGTATTTTAGCATGTCTGTATCGCACACCGCCAAAACCCTATTTTGAATATCCAGTTCTATAAAAGTGAATATCCACTTTGAATATCCACCTGAATATCCAGCGTCAAAAAAGACCGATTTCAAGCACAAAAAAGGGGAGGTATAACCACCTCCCCACACCGGATCATTCTAAAGCCGTTTTTATTGCCTTTTTAGCCGCTTATTATTCGTCTGATACATTTCCACTACGCCCGCAAGAAATGAGCGTAGATTGCTTTATTATAGCCTTTTTGGTGCATACAGTCCCGTTACCAGATAATCCTGCATGAAGCAGATAATTCTTCGTTGCGCCCACCTGTTCTGCCGTCAAAACAGTATAAATGGCCGTTATACTACTAAAATACCAGTCTTTCCGCTTTGTTCCTTCTATTCCGTGTGTCAAATGTATATGTATTACCTTTGCCATAACTAATAATATTTTGTCGCAAATATACCAAATAACTATTATATGGAATAATTTAAGCAGCATTATATCAAATAATCAGGCACAAAAAAAGCAGCCGCAGCTGCCACTCACTCCCCCACCAGAATCAACCATGTAAGCCTTATGTAAACCCAATTAAACCTATCTGCAAATCTGTATGCCTAAAAAGCACCTAAATGTAGCTGCAAATTAAACCCACGTAAACGTTTCGTTTTGCAGAGCCATCCACTCATATTCTGCATAACATTTTGTATATCAATAGGTTTGATATTCTTTCCGCTCAATCCTCAATATACGTTTCGTTCTGTGCCCCATACGGCCACGGGTGTAATCTCATACCAGTATTGTGTTTTCTCTTCTTTTGTCAGGTTGTCGACTGCCGAAGTCTCCTGAGTCGTAGCCACGGCCACATTGCCGGGCTGGCGGACAACCTTGTAGGTGACGGCGTCGGTGTTACCGCCGCTTTCACCCGAAGCTGGTTCCCATTCGACGGTCACACTGAGATCGGCGACGTCGGTGTTGATGTCCAACGGAATCACGGGAGTGTCGGGGCCGATGAATGCGCTGACGGTAACGGGGAGCGACTCGGCGTCAGCGACAGCGGCCGAAACGAGCAGATCGGTCATTCCGGCGGCGGGAACCGTCACCTTGACATCCTTCACTTCGGCGCCTGCGGCGGCTGTTCCGCTGGCGAGGGTTGCCGACGATGTCTTGATATAATATGTGAGGTCGCCCGAGAGATCGCCGCCCCTGATGTCTTTCGAGGGCATCGTGAAGTTCAGCGAAGCCTGAAGAGCTGTGCCTACAGGAGACATCCTGACATTTGTCGGCGCTTCGGGAGTGCTGGCAGATACCTGCTTGTCCTGCTTGAAATATATGGTAGTGAAAGTTACGTATGAATCATCACCGGCGGGCTGATAGGTGCTGTAGCCGGCATTATACACCAACGACGTTGATCCGTCGGATTTGTTTATTTTAACGATATATCCGGCACCATAGTTGTCGTTTAGCGAGAAATAGATATAATCCGAGCCCCAGACCATGTCGGCCGATTCGGAACCTATGAAACCGGGACTTGAGAGGTAAAGATTCTCTTCATAATCCGGATCGTAGACAGCCGGGAAGGTCACGGAAGCCTTTTCGGTCATGGTTCCTGTAGATTTGTCGATAGAATAGAGCTTTCCGTCAAAGCCGATACCGTATAGTGTTCCGTCGCCGTCGCAGGTCAGCGCACGCAGATTGCGGTCGAGAGCGGCGACCTCGGTCGGAACAAACATAACGTTTTCGGTGAGTTCGGCCGCGGTAAAATACATCAGTTTAGCGGGAGAACTCTTCGTGACCTTCTGACTATTCTCGACAAAACATCCGTATACGCGGTCGGAAGTCGGGTCGTAGCAGAGATCGACGGCGCGGGTGTAGGGCGACGTAAAGGTATAGCTCATTGTGCCGCGCACGAACTCCCAGGTGTCGGCATTATAGACCGCATAAGTAATCTGTGAGTTCTTACTGTCATAACTCATCGACAGAATGTTTCCCTTGAAATAGCAACCCGATAAAGCCTGTATCGCCAACGTCGACTTTTTAACGTGACTGCCGTTAGAGTCGATGGCGAACGGCCCGGTGTAGGAACTCGTAATGCCACCTTCGCTCTTAGAGGCATTGATGCCGTAGAGCTGGCTGTCGCCCTCCTTGACAGCGACACGCTGCGGAGGCGCATTCCTTTCGACAGCGGGGCGCGCTTTGCGCTGCGCGCGCCGTTGCGGCGCACCGAATTGCGACTCAGCGGCGATGGCCCATGAAGCCACGCCGACAAGAAGAGCCGATGCGATAAGTGTAATCCATTTTTTCATAAGCGATAGAAATTGTGATTAATAAATTGTGTTCCCGCGCAAAGGTATGACAAAAGAGGCGAGTTTTGGTTGATTTAACAAAAATTAACTAAAAATGCAAGCCCTAATAGCTACATTTGCCACCGTAAACCAATCAAACACGGGAAACACAAATACACCGCAAATGACACCGAACCACCACTATCTTCCGGCGGCGCTGCTGACAGCGGCACTGCTGACGACAACCACCGCCGCAGGGCGCACAAGCTACATTATGCCCGTCGGGACACAGACCGTCAGCGGCAGCTCGCTTCTCGAGAGACCGCAGAAACGCGCTGTCGGCGCCGGACAACAGCGTCTGGGCGAGAACAGTCCTCTGAAACCTCCCTTCTGCGAGACATTCGACGATTTCTCTCCTAACCAGGACATCCACGACGAATTCGCCCGGCTGTTCCAGATTATCGACAATAACAACGACACGCGCAAGTGGGGTCTCTATAACTATGTCGGCGACCGCATCTACGGCCGCTGTGCCTATATGCTTTACCCCTTCGAGGGGCAGGCTGACGACTATCTTATTCTGCGCGCCGTCAAACTCGAGAAAGGTAAATACTATCTTGTCAGCGTCTATGCAGGCACTTATTCCGACACCGAGGAAGAACTCGGACAGACCTTCGAGATAAAAATGGGGCGGTATAACGACGTCGAGGGTCTCAATCAGGTCGTGATACCTACGACACGCGTCTATACGTCGCGGCTGGAACGCTTTACCGGCTGGTTCACTCCGCGCTACGACGGCCTATATTATATAGGTGTCCACGGCAATTCCCCCGCCTATCAGGACTACTACAACTACCTCTACGTCGACAACATCGCCATCGAGGCAGCGCGTAGCGGTTCGGAGCCATCGAAGGTGACTGACCTGAAAATGGCCAACGATCCCGACGGAACCAACAAAGTGACCTTCACTTTCATAGCCCCCGCCGTCGACATCGCCGGCAACAAGCTCAGTTCGCTGACAGAGATAACTGTTACGCGCAACGGCGAAGAGCTGACCACACTGACCGAGGACATTGCTCCCGGCAAAGAGCTGACATTCAGCGATACACCGCGCAAAGAGGGAATATACGAATATACCATCACAGCGAAAAACAGCGCCGGAGAAGGCGAACCGCTGACCGTCAACCGCTACGCCGGCATCCAGCGTCCCGAAGTTCCGCGCTTCACCGAGGCCCGCGAGGCCGAAGGCAACAAGGTTTACCTGAAATGGGAACCGGCCGCCACCGACATCAACGGAATGCCCATAAATCCGTCGAAGCTGACCTATAACCTCTTCGACGTCACCAACGGTTTCGAAGACCCGGTTGTCGAATACGACGCCGTCACCGAAGGCACCTTCGACGCATCGATGAAAGGGCAGCAGCAGACATTCTGCCTCTATACCCTCAACGCCGTTCTCGACAGAAAAGAGAGCGCCTTCACCGTCTCACCGATGATCAACGTCGGCACCCCCTTCGAACTGCCCTACCACCACACTTTCACGATGGACGACTACGACCGCTATCCGATGATAACCGACGGCGGAAACGAAGTATTGTGGACTTTCATCGACGACCATGAATCGGACGTCAAATCGCAGGACGGCGACGGCGGCTATCTGGCCATGATGTGTAACACCCCCGGCATTGTATCGAAAATGACCACAGGCAAGATTGACCTCGGACAGGCCGAGCGGCCGCAGTGGAGCATCTGGACCTACGTCTATCCCGACGACGAAAACCGCCTCGAACTCGGCGCCACCGACATCGCCGACGGAAGTACGACCGCCCTGCGCACGCTGGCACTCAGCGAACTCGGCACGGGATGGCAGCGCATAGTGATCGACCTCGACGGTCTCAAGGGAAAAACCGTTCAGCTGACAGCCAAGGTCACCGTTATTTCCCACGGCTACACCCTCTTCGACAATATGGTCGTTGCCGACCAGCCGGCCGTCGACCTGTCGATAGCCTCTGTGAAGAGCCCCGCCGCAGCAGCGTCGGGCGACAGCTTCGACGTTGAAGTGACAATCACCAACAACGGATATGACACCTCAGAAGATTTCCGCACAACCCTGAGCAACAAAGGTCTTGAGTACGACGCCGCCGACAGCTCGCCGCTGGCTCCTGGCGCTGCGACAACGGTGAAGCTCACCGGCCGCATGACTGCTCAGGCCGACGACGCCGAACAGTTCACGATCGATATAACTAACGAAAACGACGGTCTCGAAGATGACAACCACCGCGAAATCACCGTGGTGCGTCTGGTTACGACCCTCCCCGCGCCGCGCTCCCTGACAGCCACTGAAAACGCCGACGGCACGGTTGAGCTGAACTGGACAGCCCCCGACATGAGTCACGTTGCCGGCGCCCCGGTGTCCGATAGCTTCGAAGACTACGACGACTTCACCTCGTCGCCCGGAGACTGGACGACCATCGACGGCGACGGAGGTCTCATCGGCGGCTTCAACAATGCCGATATGCCTGTCGACTTCACGGCGCAGTCATGGTGGGTCATGCCGACGGCCGACTACCGCTTTATGGACGCCTTCGACGGCGAAAAAGTCATGGCGCAGATGTATAACGTCACACCCGACGGACAGGCCGGAGTCGTCAACGACGACTGGCTCATCACCCCCACGCTGTATGGCGGCCCGCAGACAATAAGCTTCCATGCCAAAGCCCTGCTCGAAGATGTCGCCGAGTTATTCGAGATATGGACGTCGGAGACAGGCACCGACCGCAAGGACTTCAGACTGCTCACAGGCCCCGTCGAACACTATTCTGACTGGACGCCGTTCTTCTTCACCGTGCCCGACGGAACGCGCCACGTAGCCGTGCGCTGCACCTCAGACTACGCCTTCATGCTCATGATCGACAACTTCTCCTATACTCCCGCAAGCGATGCGCTCTCGCTCCCGGCCCTGACAGGCTATAATGTATATGTCAACGGCGAACTCGCCTCGACCACAACATCGACATCGGCATCGACCCGCCGATTGCTGCCCACCGACACATATAAGGTGACAGCCGTCTACGCCGACGGACGCGAGAGCCACTACGCCCTGGCGACACTCTCAACCGAAGATTCGATCGACGGCCCTATGGCCGAATCAACCGACAGCCCGGTCTACTACAATCTTCAGGGACGCCGCATAGCCTCGCCCGAGCACGGCGAAGTCTATATCGTAGTCCGCGGCGGCCGCGCCTCGAAAATCCTCTACTGAATCTTATAACTTTTATAAATCATATAATCCCTGCGGGCAGCTCTGCCTGCAGGGATTATTCTACTCATTCAGCAGATAGTCGAAAACCGGCCTCACAGCTATCCTGTGATCCTCGGCTTCTATATCCTCATAGCTATGGTCGGTTAGAAGAATGAGATTCTTGCATCCGGTTTTCTTTGCGGCAAGCAACAGGCCCGATATTTCTCTTTTCCTCGTTTTCTCGTTAGAAATGTCGTATGAAACCTGAATTGCAACAACGGCTTTCCGGCCTTCGCAGATAACGAAATCACATTCGCCTGAACGCTCACTGAAATAGTAAATATCAAATCCCTGACTTTTATATCTTCTCAGAAGTTCGAGATAAACAATTGTTTCGAGGCGCCATCCGAGATTTTCACCTGAAAAGGCGTCAGACCGTCTGTTCATAAGGGAGACGTCAATAGGATAAACTTTCTCGGCTGTCAGCCTTTGCAGACTCTTCGGCGAGTATTTATGCAATCCTACAAGAAGATAAGCCTGCTTCAGATAACCGACATAGTTCTTTGCCGTGTGCTGCGACCCGAAACCGAACGCCTCTTTCAGCTTTTTATCGACTACAATGGCCGGAGCTATGTTCAGCAAATGCTGCGACATCTCTTCGAATGAAGTGACATGTTTAACCTTGAAGCGCTGTTCGATATCGCGCTGAAGAATATTCCTGACAAGTTCATCGATATAATCGCGCTCGTTCCGGACCCGACTGAGCTCTGGAAAACCACCCTTACGCATATAGTCGTCGAAAACGGCCCTGCGCCGGGCAACCGCCATTGTCGACATCGACATGGTGTCGATTCCTTTTACCTCGCAATATTCCGAAAAAGAAAACGGATAGAGATTTATCGTATGATGGCGTCCGGTCAGGTGAGTTGCCAGCTCTCCGCTGAGCAGTTTGGCATTCGATCCCGTAATGATTACATGAATCTGTCGGCGCAACAGACGGTTTACAAACAGATACCATTCCGGAATATTCTGTATTTCGTCAATGAAAAGATAATTGAAGTCTCCATTTATTTTATATAGAACTTCCAGCACATCATTAAGATCGGTGGCCGTCAGATTTATGAGACGCTCGTCATCGAAATTGACATAAGCGAATTTAACTCCTTTTCGAATAAGCGCGTTATAGCATAAGGTTGATTTTCCGCTACGCCTTACACCAATCACAACCTGAGCCTGCGGACTGTCAGGATCTATCAGATCTTCCTCTTTACGCCTGCAGAACTTCTGCTTTTTCTTAAGTTCAAGTTCCTCTGCCTGATCTGAAAGTATAGTCTCAAGTATTCTTTTATCCATTATATTTGATTATTTGCCACAAATATAATGAATTATTTTTTTACAACTGCACTATTTTGCAGCTTTTGAAGTTTATGACTGCACTATTTTACAGTTTTAGGCGTTACGGACTGCACTATTTTGCATCTTTTCAGATGGCGAAGAGGTTGCGCAGCAGCCACCAGAGGGCGAGGGCGCCGGCAACTGTGAGGGCGGCCGTGCGCGACAGCAACCGGCGGCGGAGACCCGGAAAGCGGCGCGGCATAAGCTCTACTGCGCCGTAGAGCAGGGCGAGCAGAATGAATGGAATCAGGGCTGCGTTATAGCGCAGGGCCTCGCCGGGGTTGCCTGAAAATAGGGCGTGGAAGGCGCGTTGGGTGCCACAGCCGGGACAGCTCAGCCCTGTCAGCATCTTGAACGGACAGCGCGGATAAAGGCCGCTCGACGGCTCGACAAACATATACAAGGCGGTCAGCGCGACAGCAGTTGCCGCGCCGACCGCTATGATAATGCGTCGACGGCTCAAATATTCTGTAGGAACGCTGTTCCTAAAAACAGGAAGAAATAGAGAATCGAACCGATAACCGAAACGCAGGCACTGGCGATAATCCATCCAAGAGCTGTCTTGCTGGCTTTCTGGGCTCCGGCATAGTCGCCCATGTTGTAGCAGCTCGACACCTTCGAGGAATAGACGATGGCGATGATGCCGCCGACAATGCAGCACAGAATCGTAACGATAATGCTCAGAGCCATGTAGGTGTTAGGCATCGGGGGCATCGGATCGCTCTGGCGATAGCTTCCGGGAGCATACTGGGGCTGGTTATATTGCATCTGAGGCTGATTATAGGGCTGATAGCCCTGGTTGGGCTGTTGTTGATATTGCTGCTCCTGATAGGGCTGCTGATACTGCGGCTGGCTGCTGGTGCCGTTATTGATTATTGCGGCAAGCTCCGGCACTGTCGCAGCGGGAGCCCAGTCGGTCATTGTCTCGCACCAGACCGGCGTGTTGGCATTGATCGGGAGCGCTTTGATTTCACTTACCTCAAGCGGGCCGAGCTGGACACCGTTGAGCATTATCCAATATTTCATAGTCTTTGCACTGTTGTGAAGGTATAGAATCAGAAGTATTTCACCTGCTCTCCGACAATGTCGCTCAGAAGAGCGTTGGCCAGACGGCTTGCGCCGATGCGGAACAGCTCGTTGCTGTCGGCCCATTTCTCGCCGAGCACGGTCTTGACGATGGTATAGTATTTCAGAACATCTTCGGTAGTAGAGATTCCGCCGGCGGCCTTGAATCCTACGGCGCGGCCCGTCTTCTCGTAGTATTCGCGGATACACTGACACATGACATAGCAAGCGTCAAGCGATGCGCCGGGATATTCTTTTCCGGTCGATGTCTTCAGGAAGTCGGCACCGCTATAGAGGGCCAGAACCGAGGCGTCGCGTATGTTGCGGGCCGTCTTGAGGGCGCCGGTCTCGAGTATGACCTTCATCCGGGCCGAGCGGCATGAATGTTTCATCTCGTCGAGATCGTCGCAGACGCTCTCATAGTCGCCGTCGAAGAAGTCGCCGACATTGAGCACCACATCAATCTCGTCGGCACCGGCCTCGACAGCCAGACCGATTTCAGCCACCTTGACCTCGATAAAGCTCTGTGAGGTCGGGAAAGCTCCGGCCACTGCGGCAACTCCGACCGACGAGACGTCGAGCGTAGTGCGCACGACAGGCACGAAGTTCGGATAGACACAGATTGCAGCCACCGGAGGCAGATCTCCGTAATCTTCTTCGAATGAGTTTACGCGCTCGGTAAACTTCGCCACGCTCTGCTGCGAGTCGGTTGTCTTCAGCGTCGTGAGGTCGATAGAGTTGAAAATTTTCTTGTAGACATCGGGATTGCGGTTTTCCTCAAGATGATCGGCGAGGATGGCGGCAACGGCGTCGGCCACGGCGACATCGTCGGTTATGACGTTGCTGGCGGCAATCGTATCGGTATATTTATCTGCCATAATTATATGATATTTACTTGTTTAATTTTGGATTAAGGCGGTGACGCAAGGCGTCGCGCCGCGATTTTTTCTCGAAATTGGCTCGGACAGCTTCAGTGAGATCTATTCCCTCCTGATTGGCGATGGCCACGACAACCCATAGCAGATCGGCCAGCTCGTCGGCCAGAAGGTCGGCGCTCTCGCCCGGCTTGAAGCTCTGGTCGCCATGCTTGCGGGCCATTATGCGCGCGACCTCGCCGGTCTCTTCGGCGAGGATAGCCGTGTTCGTCAGCGGCGAGAAATAGCGAACTCCTGTTGTCGTTATCCAGCCGTCGACAGCTTTCTGGAGCCCTCGGAGCGTTATGTCGGGTTTCACTTCCATTGGTCTGAATCTATAACAATCGTAACAGGGCCGTCGTTTACAAGAGCGACCTTCATGTCGGCTCCGAACCGGCCACGGGCCGTAGGGTGCCCCGTCAGGCGTTCGAGTTCGTCGCAAAAAAGCTCGTAGAGCGGCTCGGCCTCTTCGCGCGGAGCTGCCTCTATGTAACTCGGACGGTTGCCGCGCAGCGTCTGGGCCAGCAGAGTGAACTGACTGACGGCAAGCACAGAACCGCCGACATCGACGAGACTGCGGTTCATGACGCCCGACTCATCTTCGAAAATTCGCAACGACGCTGTTTTCGCCGCCAGACGCCGGGCAGCGTCGGCACTGTCGCCACGGCGCACACCGACGAGCACCATCAGCCCCGGCCCGTCGACACGGCCCACACAATCGCCGCCGACATTGACACTCGCCGCGCTTACCCTCTGAATAACGATACGCATCTTTACGGTCTCTTTTTAACTTTCCGACAAAGTAACGAAAAAAACGCCGTTTCAGCAAGTAACTGCTAATATTTATATGAGTTATAAATTTTATAAGTTTTCTAAAATAACGGCAACGACTGACTTTAGTTTTTTCGCTATCTTTGCGGCAAAATTAAGAACCATGATGAACCTCGAAATATCTCACTCTGTCGGCAAGCGCAGCCGCAAGCTTTGGGTGTCGTCGCGCGACTACTTTTTCATTATACTCGGAACTCTGATCTATTCGGTGTCGTTCTGCGGTTTCATTCTGCCTAACAAGGTGGTTATCGGAGGCGTGACCGGTCTGGGCACTCTCGTCTATTTCACCACCGGAATTCCTGTGGCCATCTCGCAGTATGCCATAAACCTCGTTCTTCTGGCGGTGGCTTTCAAGGTTGTCGGCAAGCAGTTCGTGTTGCGCACGCTCTTCGGCGCGACCTGCCTGAGTCTGTTCATAGGTATTCTTCAACCGGTAATAATGGCGAGATTTCCCGAAGGATTCGTACCGGGCCAGCCTTTCATGAGCATTACGATAGCCGGCATAATCTCGGGCTTCTCGCTGGGTATGATTTTCATACATAACGGATCGACCGGAGGCACCGATATCGTAGCCACGATAGTGTCGCGGAAGACGACGCTCTCGATAGGGCGCACAATGCTGTATGTCGATTTCTGCATTATATCGTCGAGCTATCTCATATTCCATTCTATCGACACCGTTGTCTACGGTCTGATAATTCTCTTCCTTACTACATTCACCTGCGACCAGATGATCAATTCCAACCGTCAGGCTGTCCAGTTCTTCATTATCTCGAACCACTGGATAAGGATCGCCGACGCCATCAATCTCAATGTGCGCCGCGGATGCACCGTTATCGACGGTCAGGGATGGTATAGCAAACATGAGGTCAAAATGCTCGTTGTTGTGGCGCGACGCCTCGAATCGGTGACGATTTTCAGAATCATCAAGAGTATCGACCCTCATGCTTTCATAACGCAGAGCCTCGTCACCAGCGCCTACGGCCAGGGCTTCGACGAGCTCAAGCTGAAGCCCAAGAAACCTGAGAACACCGAAGAACAGCAGGGCTGAATTCCAATTGTCAACAATATGTTGAAAAGTTGTTGATTCCGATTCAATAACTTTCAATAACTTTATTTGCAAAACTCCGGCGGAGTTTTGTATAATCTGCCTGTATGCCTTTTCCAAAAAAAGTTAGCAAAAGTTTTCAGTGGCTTTTCAACAGGGTTTTCAACCGAATCTGTGTGGCAGTGACGAAAAAAGTTGTTAACTTTGCGCTCTATTAACAGAATGTTGATAACCTGTGCAATCGTCTGAGAGGCAACTTTCAACGATGTTGATAACTTTCGGAAGGCTGTTATCTTCGTTCAATAACTCTGAAAAGCAAGATTTCGGCCGAAAAGTTATCATCGTTATCAACATCCATTATTCTTATTATTGAAAAATTATTTTTTAAAACTTATTTAAAAATAGAAATAATGAATGTTGACAAAGGGTATGTCGAAGCCGATGTCGACCCGCACCTCGACCTTGTCGAAGAGATAAAGCGGCTGAAAGAAGAGAAAGGGGCCGTTGTCATGGCCCACTACTATCAGCCGGCCGAGATTCAGGATCTGGCCGACTATGTCGGCGATTCTCTGGCTCTGGCGCGCATCGCCGAGACAACGACGGCACGGCTGATCGTTCTCTGCGGAGTCCATTTCATGGGGGAGACGGCGAAGATTCTCAATCCCGAAAAAACGGTTGTCGTTCCCGATCTCAATGCCGGATGCTCGCTGGCCGACAGCTGTCCGGCCGACGAGTTTGCCGCTTTTGTGGCTGACCATCCCGGCTACACCGTCATAAGCTATGTCAACACCTCGGCTGCGGTGAAGGCCGTCAGCGATATGGTTGTCACCAGCGGCAACGCCCGCAAGATTGTCGAGAGCTATCCGGCTGACGAAAAGATCATTTTCGGGCCCGACCGAAATCTCGGCAGTTATATAAATGGTGTGACCGGGCGGCAGATGCTGCTATGGGACGGCGCCTGCCATGTTCACGAGCGCTTCTCGGCCGAGAAGATCCTGAAACTTCGCGAAGAGCATCCCGAAGCGAAGATACTCGTCCATCCCGAGTGTCCGAAGCCGTTGCGGCTGATAGCCGATGTCATCGGTTCTACGGCCGTTCTGCTCGACGCCGCCCGCAACAGTTCCGACAGCGAGTTCATCGTTGCCACCGAACCGGGCATTCTCCACAAGATGCGTCGCGAATGTCCCTCGAAGACATTCTATGCCGCTCCGGGCGACGATGTCACCTGCGCCTGCAACGAATGCAGCTTCATGAAGCTGACAACCCTGAAAAAGCTCTATCTGAGCCTGCTCTACGAGCAGCCCGCCATCGAGGTCGACGCCGACATAGCCGAACGTGCGCGCCGTCCGATAGTGGCCATGCTCGAACGCAGCAAATAATAAACCGAAAAACAGAAAACCCCACATTATAAATATGGATTATAACCACCGCGAGATAGAAAGTCGCTGGCAGCAGCGCTGGCGCGACGACAAGACCTACCACACTGAAATCGATCCGTCGCGTCCGAAATTCTATGTGCTCGATATGTTTCCCTATCCTTCGGGAGCCGGCCTCCACGTAGGTCATCCCTTAGGATATATAGCTTCTGACATCTACAGCCGCTATAAGCGCCTTCAGGGTTTCAACGTTCTTCATCCGATGGGCTACGACGCCTATGGTCTTCCCGCCGAACAATATGCCATCCAGACCGGCCAGCATCCCGAGAAGACAACTTCGCAGAATATTGCCCGCTATCGCAGCCAGCTCGACAAGATAGGCTTCAGCTATGACTGGGATCGCGAGGTGCGCACGTGTGATCCCGCTTTCTATAAGTGGACACAGTGGGCCTTCATCGAGATGTTCAACTCTTACTACGACACAGCCGCCGACAAGGCGATGCCCATAAGCCGCCTTATCGAACATCTTGAGAAAAACGGAACGGAAGGACTCACCGCAGCCTGCGGCGACCCTGATCTGAGCTTCACTGCCGCCGAGTGGGCAGCCATGGACGAGAAAGCGAAGAGCGACGCCCTGATGAACTGGCGTATCGCATATCTGGGCGACACGATGGTCAACTGGTGTCCGAAACTCGGAACTGTTCTGGCCAACGACGAAGTTAGCGAGGGTCTGTCGGTTCGCGGCGGCTATCCCGTAGAGCAGAAGAAGATGTATCAGTGGTGTCTGCGCGTGAGCGCTTATGCCGGACGTCTGCTCGACGATCTCGAGACTCTCGACTGGAGCGAATCGCTCAAGGAGACGCAGCGCAACTGGATAGGCCGCAGCGAAGGTGCCGAGATGCGTTTCAGAGTCGCAGGCAGTGATCTCGATCTCGAAATCTTCACCACGCGCGCTGACACAGTGTTCGGCGTGACATTCATGGTGCTTGCTCCCGAGAGCGAATATGTCGGCAAAGTCACTACTGCTGACCGGCGCGAGGCTGTCGACGCCTATCTCGCCGAAGTCAAGAACAAGACCGAGCGTGAGCGCATGATCGACAAGAAGGTTTCGGGCGTCTTCACCGGTTCATACGCTATTAACCCGCTTACCGGCCGCGAGATTCCGATCTGGGTCAGCGACTATGTTCTCGCCGGCTACGGAACAGGTGCCATCATGGCCGTTCCCGCCCACGACAGCCGCGACTATGCCTTCGCCCGCAAGTTCGATCTTCCCGTTATTCCTCTTATTGAAGGTGCCGACGTCAGCGAGCAGAGCTTCGACGCCAAGAGCGGAAAGATGATAAACAGCGCGAGCGACCGACTCGACCTCAATGGTCTTGAGGTTAAAGACGCCATCGCCGCCGCCAAGAAATTCATCGAGGCCGAGGGAATAGGAAAGGTGAAGGTCAACTATCGTCTTCGCGACGCTATCTTCAGCCGTCAGCGCTACTGGGGCGAACCTTTCCCGGTATATTATAAAGACGGTGTGCCCCATACAATGACTCTGGCCGACCTGCCGCTGCTTCTGCCTGAAGTCGACGCCTATCTGCCGACAGAGAGCGGCGAGCCTCCCCTGGGCCGTGCCCGTGACTGGAAGACTGCCGATGGATGGCCTATCGAACTGAACACCATGCCCGGCTTCGCCGGTTCTAGCGCCTATTATCTGCGCTATATGGATCCCCATAACAACGACGCTCTGGTTTCACGCGAAGCCGACGAATACTGGCGCAACGTCGACCTTTATATCGGCGGCACAGAACACGCCACAGGTCATCTCATCTATTCGCGTTTCTGGAACAAGTTCCTCTATGATCTCGGCAAGGTTGTCGAGCCTGAGCCTTTCCGCAAGCTTGTAAACCAGGGTATGATACAGGGGCGCACGAGCTTCGTCTACCGCATAAAAGACACCAACACTTTCGTCAGCGAAGAGCTGAAGGGGGACTATGACACAACGCCGATACGTGTCGACATAAGTCTCGTCGACAACGACGTGCTCGACACCGACGGTTTCCGCGCCTGGCGTCCCGACTTCCGCGACGCCGAGTTCATTCTCGGAAAAGACGGCAAATACCGCACCGGATGGGCCGTCGAGAAAATGTCGAAATCGATGTTCAACGTCGTCAATCCCGACGATATCGTCGAACGCTACGGAGCCGACACACTTCGCCTCTACGAGATGTTCCTCGGCCCGCTTGAGCAGAGCAAACCGTGGGACACCAACGGAATCGATGGCGTCCACCGCTTCATGCGCAAGCTCTGGAACCTCTTTTACAAAGGAGACACCTGTCTGGTCGACGACTCCGAACCTACAGCCGATAACCTGCGCTCAATCCATAAGCTCATAAAGAAAGTGACCGCCGACATCGAGGCTTTCAGCTATAACACCTCGGTCAGTGCCTTCATGATATGTGTCAACGAGCTGACGGCCCAGAAATGCCGTTCGCGCAAGGTTCTCGAGCTGCTGCTGATACTGATTGCGCCGTTCGCGCCCCACGTTGCCGAAGAGCTGTGGCATTCGGCCATAGGCCACGATTCGACAATCTGCGACGCCCGCTGGCCCGAGCACAACGAGGAATATCTTAAGGAGTCGACCGTGCGCTACGCCGTATCGTTCAACGGAAAAGCCCGCTTCAATATCGACGTTCCTGCCGATCTCGACGCCAAAGCCGTAGAAACTGCTGCCATGTCTGACCCGGCCGCAGCCAAATGGCTCGAAGGCAAGACAGTGCGCAAGGTCATCGTAGTTCCGCGCAAGATAGTCAACATCGTTGTCGGATAAAAGTTGTAACTTTGCAGCCCGAATCAATTTAGAAAAGAAATGTCTACTTACACCGAAGACCGCCGCAAGGTAACAACCCGACGCCTTGTCGAGATGAAACAGCGCGGCGAAAAGATAGCCTGTCTGACAGCCTACGACTATTCGATGGCGCGCCTCGTTGACGGGGCCGGCGTCGATCTCATCCTCGTCGGCGATTCGGCCTCGAACGTCATGGCCGGTAATGTAACCACGCTGCCTATAACTCTCGACCAGATGATTTATCACGCCAAGAGTGTGGTGAAAGGTGTTGAGCGCGCCCTGGTTGTCTGCGATATGCCTTTCGGCTCATATCAGGGCAACTCGAAGGAGGCGCTCGCCAATGCTATACGTATAATGAAAGAGAGCCATGCCGAGGCCGTGAAGCTCGAAGGGGGCAGCGAGATTGCCGAGAGCGTCGAGCGTATTCTCTCGGCCGGAATCCCCGTGTGCGGCCATCTCGGCCTCACTCCCCAGTCGATCAATAAATTCGGCAGCTATAACGTCAGAGCCCGCGAAGAGGCCGAAGCTCAGAAGCTTGTCGACGACGCCAAGCTGCTCGAGAGCCTCGGATGTTTCGCTGTCGTGCTCGAAAAGATTCCCGCCGACCTGGCGGCGCGTGTCAGCAGTGAGCTGGTGATTCCCACTATTGGCATCGGTGCCGGTGGCGGCTGCGACGGCCAGATTCTCGTTATGCAGGATATGCTCGGAATCAACAAAGGATTTTCGCCGCGCTTCCTGCGCCGCTATGCCGACCTGTCGACCGTTATCAACGACGCCGTAGCCCATTATGTCGACGACGTCAAGACATCTGATTTTCCCAACGCCTCAGAACAATATTAATTCAATAACCAACACAATCTTACATTGGAAACAGACCCTCTCCCGACCGACGATCCTCTCAGTTGCATACTGACAATGGCACTTGGTGCCGCCATCGATCCGGCGCGCATCGTGGCCCTGCTGCTTGCGCTGGCGGCTCTGTTGGTATCGGGATTTATCTCGGGCAGCGAGATAGCTTTTTTCTCACTGCGTCCCGAACAGCTCGACGAGCTTGAAGATGACCGGCGCGGACGACGTGTTGTCAGTCTCGCCACAGCTCCCGAACGGCTTCTGGCAACGATACTGATTGCCAACAACCTCGTCAACGTGTCGATCGTAGTTCTCTGCAACTACGCTTTAGGGCCCGTCTTCGACGGGCTGTCGCCGGTTATGTCGTTTATTGTCCAGTCGGTTATACTTACTTTCCTAATTCTTCTGTTCGGTGAGATTCTGCCCAAGCTCTACGCCAACACCGACGGGCTCAAATGGGCTATGGCGGCCGCTCCGGCGCTATCGGCGGTGACGCGCCTGTTCTATCCGCTGTCGAGTCTGCTCGTCAGCAGTTCGGGAGTCATCGACCGTATGGTTAAGCGGCGCCGCGAAAATCTCACTGCCGATGATCTCAGTCAGGCTCTCGAGCTGACCGATGTCAAGGCAAAAGACGACAAGGAACTGCTCGAAGGAATTCTCGAATTCGGCGATACAACAGCAGCCGAAATCATGACACCGCGTGTCGACCTTATCGACATCGACATCTCGTCGACATTCTCAGAAGTCATGAAAACCGTGGTCGAGACAGGCTACGCCCGCATACCGGTCTACGAGGGGTCGCAGGACAATATCCGGGGAATCCTCTACGCCCGCGACCTTCTCCCCCATATCGGAAATGTCGACGACACTTTCGAATGGCAGAAACTGCTGCGCGCGCCATATTTCGTTCCTGAGTCGCGCATGATCGACGACCTGCTTCAGGATTTCCGCGAGCGTCGCATACATATAGCCGTTGTAGTCGACGAATTCGGCGGTACCAGCGGAGTTGTCACTCTCGAGGATGTTCTCGAAGAGATAGTCGGCGACATCAACGACGAATACGACGAAGAATCGCGTACCTGGCAGCGTCTGGCCGACAACTCATTCATCTTTGAGGGACGCACGCTGCTGACCGACTTTTTCCGGGTCACCGACCTCGACGAAGACGACTACAAAGAGGTGGCCGAAGACTGCGAGACCGTTGCCGGAATGTTGCTTGCCATAAAAGGGGACTTCCCGAAAGAAAAAGAGCCGATGGTCTACGGCCGCTGCCGGTTCCTTGTGCTCGACATCGAGAACCACCGCATAACGAGTGTGCGCGTCAGTGTGATGCCTCCCGAGGAAGTCTCATGAAAGTGTTGTTGCCGCCAGCGTTGGCTCTGGTTGTTCTTCTGAACTCCTGCGATGGAGGCGGACGCGCCGTGCCGCGCCCCGAAGGCTATCCGCGGATAGCTCTATATGAGGCTGTCTACCGCAGCGACAGCATAGGCCCTGTCATCTTCGAGTCGAACGCCGGAACCGCTGTGACCGAACGCCGTCAGGGAGCCGACGGCACGGGATGGCTGACACTCGCCTATCCTCGCTATGGCGCGACTCTCTATCTGACCGCATCGCCCGCGACAGCCTCGACTCTCGGCGGCATCATCGACAACCGTCTCGAAAGAATATCGCTCAATATCGGGGGCGCCACAACCGAACTGACCGAACTGACGGGCAAAGGCGGCTGGCACGGACGTGTCACGCTCACCCCTTCAGGCTCGGCAACTCCCCTCCAGATACTTGCCACTTCTCCACGCGGCGACTGCGTTGTCAGCGGAGCGCTTTTCCTCGAAGGAGCGGCTACAGCCACTTCTCCCGACTCGCTGGCACCCGCTCTCGAAGCCGTCCGCGATGACCTTATCCACGCTGTCAATGCCCTCAGATGACAATCGACAGCATTGATATAGTTCCGTCCGCCCGCGTCGGAGACCGCCGCCGCGCAGAACGCGAGGCCGTCTGTGAGCTACTGCGCCGCAACGGCCTCGGGCCGCTGACTCACGACGAACAGGGAGCCCCTCACCTCGACGGAATGTTCATCTCTGTCAGCCATTCGCGTGAAAAAGCCGTCATTGCCTTCAGCTCCGACAGTCCCCTCGGTGTCGACACCGAACCGACGTCGCCGCGCATATCGCGCATAATAGAACGGGTTCTGACTGAGCGCGAGAGGCAGATGCCGCTTGATCCCCATGTGCGTTGGATGGCCAAGGAGGCTGTTTTCAAAGCTGCCGCTATCGACGACCTTACGATTGCCGAGATTACTGTAAGTCCCGACGGCATGGCTGAAGCCCGCGGTCGCAACTTCATCTGGCGTCTTGCCGCTCCCGACATAGTCGTCGCCTTTCCCGTCCGCAGCTATTAATCGGCGTTGTCCCGATCGCAGAATGGTATCTGATGGCCGTTTTACCACAAAAAAGGAAAACGAAATGCCACAAAAAAGGAAAATGAAATACCACAAAAAAGGAAAACGAAATGCCACAAAAAAGGAAAATGAAATGCCACAAAAAAGGAAAATAAATTTGCTTAATATGGAATTTGTGGTTAATTTTGCCCTCATAAATTCATTGATATGAGCTATCTTAAAAGAATTTCCGATAACGTTCTTGCAGAAAGGCTTGAGGCCTTTGGAGCTGTCCTTATAGAGGGGCCGAAATGGTGTGGAAAAACCACAACGGCCGAACAGCAGGCCGCGAGTGTCATAAGGCTTCAGGACCCCGATATGAGCAGCGAGTATATTGCTACGGCAGAATCGAAACCGTCGCTTCTTTTGATGGGAGATACCCCGCGGCTAATCGATGAATGGCAGGATATTCCCGTATTATGGGATGCAGTACGGACAATGGTAGATAAAAGAAATTCGGTCGGGCAGTTTATTCTGACGGGATCCAACGCCGTCCGAAAAGATAAAATCAAACATACCGGCACGGGTCGTATAAGCCGAATGAAAATGCTGCCGATGAGTTTGTATGAGTCGATGGAATCGAATGGTAAGATTTCATTGTCGGCACTATTCGATAATCCGAATCTCGACATCGACGGGATTCAATCAGATATGACTATAGAAGATCTGATATTTGCCGCCTGTCGCGGGGGATGGCCGGCCAGTCTGAATATACGGTCGAGAAATGCCCGGTTGCTTATCGCCCGCAACTATGTGGATACGGTCTGTAGTGAAGATATATCACGTATTGACAACATAAGGCGCGATGAATTTCTGACACGTCAGATTTTGAAATCGTATTCCCGAAATATATCGACATTGGCTAAAAATTCCTCGATTCTTGAAGATGTTGTCGCTTCGGGAGAAGTCGGATGTACGAAGCCAACTTTTGAAGATTATGTTGATGCGTTGACACGATTGTTCGTAATTGAGAATATTCCGGCGTGGTCACCGGCAATACGGAGCAAGACCGCTATAAGAAGCGGTTTTAAGCGTTCGTTTGTTGATCCGTCGATTGTTGTCGCCACACTGGGATTGTCGCCTGACGCTCTTATGACACAGCTGAAGACTTTCGGATTTATCTTTGAACAGATGTGTATTCGTGATCTAAGGGCCTACACTCCTGATATCAACAGCCACATCTCGTATTATCGCGACCGATATGGACTTGAGGCCGATCTGGTTCTTCATTTGTCAGACGGCAGGTATGCGCTCATAGAATGTAAGTTGGGGAGCAAGGAAATCGAATATGGAGCGGAGCATCTCAACGAATTAAAAAATCTGATCACTATTCACAATAAGGAAGAGAAACAGGTGCCGTTGCGTGAGCCCGATCTGATGATCATACTTACCGGCGGAAAGATGGCATATACGCGCCCCGACGGTGTGAAAATTATACCATTGGCATGTTTGAGGAACTAACTTTTGAGTCGTTGGGGTTTTTTCGTAACTTTGCGGAATGATTGAAGTCAGAGATATTGTCAAGAGCTACGACAAGCTTCGCGTTCTCGACGGCGTCAGCCTCGACATCGGGCGTGGCGAAATCGTTGCCGTGACCGGGCCCAGCGGCGCCGGAAAGACTACTCTGCTTCAGATCGTGGGGTCGCTCGAGCGCGCCGACAGCGGGTCGGTCAGCTACGAGGGCACCCGTCTCGAAACGCTCGGCGAGAAGGCGCTGGCGCGTTTCCGCAATGTCAATATCGGCTTCATCTTCCAGTTCCATCAGCTGCTGCCGGAGTTCACGCTGCTCGAGAATGTCGAGATGCCGGCTCTCATCGGCGGACGCAGCCGTGCAGAGGCGCGGCGCCGTGCCATGGAACTGATAGAATATCTCGGACTTGGCGACCGGACGACCCACAAGCCGTCGCAGCTCAGCGGCGGCGAGCGCCAGCGGGCTGCCGTGGCGCGTGCGCTGGTCAACAATCCGCGTGTAGTGCTCGCCGACGAGCCTACAGGCAGTCTCGACAGCCGCAACCGCGCCGAGCTCCACCGTCTTTTCTTCGATCTGCGCCGCGACATGGGCCACACTTTCGTCATCGTCACCCACGATGAGAATCTCGCCGCTGATGCCGACCGCATCATCCGTCTCACCGACGGACATATCGCTCCGACGCCATGAGACTGACTGCGCTGACATCCCTGCTGCTGCTGTTCGCTGCTACAGCCTGCGACAGTTCCGACGGCACCGACGCCACACTGACGCCGCCGCGACTCGACATTGTGACCTTCGAGGGGAACACCGACGACGGGCGCGCCCGTCTGGCTCTTGTAGGGCCCGACGACAACGGCACTAAGCTGCTGACAGCCTCGCGTGCGCTCGACACCGCTACCGTCGACCCGGGCGACCGTATCCTCGCCTATTATACGCCGGAAGAGCCCGACATCAGGCTGGCCGACTATGCTCCGGTCAATACTTTGAAGTTGCGTGCGGCCTCTCGCGAAGTGCTCGACACCCTGAGCAACGCTCCGGTCTACGTTATCGCTGTATGGCGCACCGGAACATGGATAAACCTGCGTTCGCGGCTCCCCTACACTCCGGAAATACGCACCTGGGCGCTCGTCGTCGACGAGCAGACCGTCGAAGGGCCGGTGGCACGGGCGCGCATCGTCCACCGTCTTCCCTACGGAGTTGACCCTGAACGATGTTACGAGTTCAACAACTACACGTCGTTCGACATCTCGGCCCTCTGGAAGCGCACCGGCGTCGAAGAGCTGCGTATCGGGGTCGACAACTCGAACCTCACCTCCGAAACAGAATTCATTTTCAGAAAACAACAATAAAAAACACTATCAAAATGGAAAACAAGCCTAAACAGAATGAGATAAAGATCGAACTCACCCCCGAAGTGGCAAACGGCCACTACAGCAACCTCGCCGTTGTCAGCCACTCGCCCAACGAGTTCTTCATCGACTTCATCGCCGTCGCTCCCAATATGCCTCAGGCCAAGGTTCAGAGCCGCATCATAATGACTCCCGAGAATGTCAAGAATCTCGCCGCAGCTCTGGTCGATAACGTCAAGAAGTATGAAGCCACCTTCGGCCCCATCGAACACAAGCAGCCGCGTAAGGCCACCGGTGAAATCCCCAACCCCTTCATCAACGGCGCCAAAGCCTGACAGCGACATGGCTCTGACGATCTATAACACCCTCAAGCGCTTCAAAGAACCTTTCAAGCCGCTCAATCCCGGAAGAGTGGGGATGTATGTGTGTGGCCCGACCGTCTATGGCGATCCTCATCTGGGCCACACGCGTCCGGCCATAACCTTCGACATCCTCTTCCGCTACCTGACCCATCTGGGCTATAAGGTGCGCTATGTCCGTAACATAACCGACGTCGGACATCTCGAGCACGACGCCGACGAGGGGGAGGACAAGATAGCCAAGAAAGCGCGTCTCGAACAGCTTGAGCCTATGGAGGTTGTGCAGTTCTATCTCAACCGCTACCACCATGCCATGGAGGCGCTGAACGTGCTTCCGCCGTCGATAGAGCCCCACGCTTCGGGCCATATCATCGAGCAGATCGAATATGTGAAGAAGATTCTCGACAGCGGCTATGCCTACGTCAGCAACGGCTCGGTCTATTTCGACGTGCCGAAATATAACGCCGACCATCACTATGGCAAGCTCTCGGGCCGCAACATCGACGAGCTTCTGGCCACGACACGCGCCCTCGACGGACAGGAAGAGAAGCACAATCCCGCCGACTTCGCCCTCTGGAAGAAAGCCGCTCCCGAGCATATCATGCACTGGCCTTCGCCCTGGAGCGAGGGATTCCCGGGCTGGCATCTCGAATGTTCGACGATGGGCCAGAAATATCTCGGCGAGACCTTCGACATCCACGGCGGCGGAATGGATCTCATGTTCCCCCACCACGAATGCGAGATAGCCCAGTCGGTGGCCCACAACGGCCACGACACCGTGCGCTACTGGATGCACAACAACATGATAACCATCGACGGACGAAAGATGGGCAAGTCGCTTGGCAACTTCATAACCCTCGAACAGTTCTTCAACGGCGATCATCCGCTGCTTGAGCAGCCCTATAGCCCGATGACGATACGCTTCTTCATCCTTCAGGCCCACTACCGCGGCACGCTCGACTTCAGCAACGCCGCCCTTCAGGGCGCCGAGAAGGCCCTGAACCGTATGCTCGAAGGCTACCGCCGCCTCAAGGCTCTCAAGCCCGAGGGGAACGACGACCCGGCCCTGCTCGCCGAGATCGAGGATTTAGAAAGACGCGCCGCCGAGGCGATGGACGACGACCTGAACACTCCGATGGTCATCGCCGTGCTCTTCGACGCCCTCCGTCCCGTGAACCGCGCCGCCGACGGTCAGGCTCCGCTCGGCCCGAAGTCCATCGAGGCTCTGACACGTCTTTTCGACACCTATCTGGTCGACATCCTCGGAATCCGCGTCGAGACCGCCTCGGGAGACGGACAGAAGAGCCTCGAACCCTTCGAGAAGGCCGTCGACCTGCTGCTCGAGATGCGCGCCAAGGCCAAGGCTGACAAAGACTGGGCCACCAGCGACCTCATCCGCGACCGTCTCGCCGCTCTCGGCTTCGACGTCAAAGACACCAAGAACGGCTTCGAATGGAGCCTTAAATAAACGGGCGCCGGTGATTCTCGACATCGTCAGGCTCATCGGAGGCCTCGCACTGATTCTCTACGGAGCCAACTGGCTCACCGACGGCGCCTCGGCAATAGCGAGGCGCCTCGGCGTCAGTGACCTCGTGATCGGGCTTACAATAGTGGCGCTCGGCACGTCGACTCCCGAGCTTGTCATCTCGGTTCTGGCGGCTGTGGGGGGCAATGCTCCTATGGCTGTCGGTAACGTTGTCGGCAGCAATATCTTCAATGTTTTGGCAATCATCGGAATAGTGGCGATAGTGAAGCCTATTCCGATATGCCGAAGCGTCATGGGCGAGCAGCTGCCCTGGGTGTTGCTGACGGCTGCCATCGTCGTCGCCACAGGTTTATCGCCATGGCTCGACGGCACTCCGGCAGTGGTCAGCCGTGTCGAAGGCATCATACTGCTTCTGCTGCTGATTATGTTCATGCGCCGCACCCTGTTGTCCGCGCGCGAAAATCCCGGTTCGGAGGCAGAAGGGAATGCCCGTCAGCGGAAAGTGTGGCTCGCCTGCCTTATGATCGCCGGCGGCCTCGGAGCGCTGATCTTCGGCGGCGACATATTCGTCGACGGCGCCTCGGCCATCGCCTCTCTTATGGGAGTCAGCGACGCCGTCATCGGCCTTACGATAGTAGCGGCCGGAACCTCGTTGCCCGAGCTGGCAACCTCTGTCGTGGCCGCCCGGAAAGGCTCGCCCGACATGGCTGTCGGCAATGTAATAGGCAGTTGCGTGCTCAATATCGTGCTTATCCTCGGCACTGCCGCCACTATAACTCCGTTGAGTTTCGGAGGTGTCGGGCCGCTCGACATGGCTGTCCTCGGACTTTCGGCTCTACTCTTCTGGCTGACGGCCCGCTATGGCGGAACGCGCATAATAACGCGCCTCGAAGGCGCGTTGCTTTTCGCCGTCTATGTCGGCTATATCGCTGTTCTGGTTCTTCAGAACAGCTGATTATCAGACCTTATAGGGCCTATAGGCCTTATAAGGCTTATAAGATTTAGAGAATTTTCGTAACTTTGCGGCAATGCCTGACTCTATCGCTAACGACACAATCGGCCCGCTGCCGTGGGCCCGCCCGTTCTCGACGGCCGACGACGCCCCGACGGGCGTCGATGTTGTCGGTGGTGTGACTCATGGCCCGGTGGCCTACACCCAGGGGTTCGCTCCCGAGGCGCGCGCTGTCATTCCCGGAACCGATTCCGGAGTCATGGCTCTGGTGCTCGCAATCTTTCTTCTGGTGGCGCTCAGCATGAGCCGCTGCCGAGGTTTGCTACGTAATTTCGTGCGCGACCTATGGGACATACGCCGCCGACAGAACGCCGAGGCTTCGGGCCACACGATAGTAGAGACGCGCGCTACCGTGGCCCTGCTGCTGCTGACAGCCTTCTGCGAGGCAGCCGTTGTCGTAGTCAGGCTCGGTGCCTCCGATATGGCCGTCAGTATCGGGCGCGAGTTCGCCCTGATGATCGCCTATATGATTTTTCAGCTCACAGCCTGCAACGTTGTCGGCTACGCCTTCACGACCGACAGCGGCCGCCGGCAATGGAACAAGGGATTCATCGCCTCGCAGGCTCTTCTGGGCATCGTACTGACGCCCGTAGCGGCTGCGGCGCTCTTTTTTCCCGAAGATTCGACGATGGTTTTTGTCGTGGCTGCCGCGGCCTATATAGCGGCAAGAGTGACCTTTATCGCAAAAGGTTTTAGACTTTTTTACGATAATTTCCTATCGTTGCTTTATTTTATTTTGTACTTTTGCACCCTCGAAATCGCACCCGTCGCGGCGCTGTATCTCATCAGCATAAACATTATCGCATAAAATACTATTCAACAAGCATAAAACCCTAAAGCAGTGAACGTTAAGAAGATTCTGGTTTCGCAGCCCCAACCCTCGCAGAAGTCGCCCTACTTTGATATCGCCGAGAAACACGGAGTGGAAATTGTTTTCCGTCCTTTCATCAAGGTCGAGGGACTGACGGCAAAGGAATTCCGCCAGCAGAAAATCAATATCTCGGATTTTTCGGCTATAATATTCACTGCGCGCACGGCCATCGACCACTTTTTCCGTCTTTGCGAAGAGATGCGCGTGACTATCCCCGAGACTCAGAAATATTTCTGTACGACCGAGGCCATAGCCCTCTATCTTCAGAAATATATCGTCTATCGCAAGCGCAAGATTTTCTTCTCGCCGACCGGGCGTCTGGCCGACCTCATGCCGTCGATCCAGAAACACGCCAAGGAGCGCTATCTCTTCGCCGTCAGCGATGTCCACAAAGATGACACGACCATTCTCGACAAGGCGTCGATCGACTATCGCAAGGCTGTCATGTACCGCACCGTCAGCAACGACTTCGCTCCCGACGAGCCTTTCGACTATGATATGCTGATCTTTTTCAGCCCTGCCGGAATCGACTCGCTTAAGAAAAACTTCCCCGACTTCTCGCAGGGAGACATCCGGCTGGCAGCTTTCGGAGCCACAACGGCCAAAGCCGTCACCGACGCCGGCCTGAAGCTCGACCTTCAGGCTCCTACTCCCGAATTTCCGTCGATGACCGCCGCTCTCGACAGCTATCTCTCGCAGCAGAAATAGCCCCTCAGCGCCTATGAAAGGGCTTCGACTCTATAAGAAAGAGAAACTCTGTTCGCCGACAGCTATCGACGCCCTGTTCGCGCGCAGCGGAGGCGCCTCGGCCGCTCTGAGCTATCCGCTGAGAGCCGTGTGGCGCCGGCGCGAAGAACGTCGGGCCGAGTGCCCCCAGTTTGTTGTCATTGTGCCTAAGAAGCGCGTGCGCCACGCCGTTGACCGCGTAGCGCTCAGGCGCCGTATCCGCGAAGCCTACCGCCTGAACCGGGCTCTGCTCGAAGGGGCGGGGCGCGTCGACATCGCCTTCGTGTGGGTCGGCGGAATAACGGGACGCTACAGTTCGATCGAGCGCGCAATGCAGCGCCTTCTGAGGCGCGTCAATCAGCCGGCCGATGAAAGCGCTCAGTAAAATCGTGCGCTCGGCAGCCATTCTGCCAATTCGCTTCTATCAGCTCTGTATATCGCCTCTGACACCGCCGTCGTGCCGCTTCGTGCCGACCTGCAGCCAATATGCCGTCGAGGCTATCCGGCGCCACGGCGTAGTCCGCGGCGGCTGGCTGGCCATTAAGCGCCTTCTGCGCTGCCACCCCTGGGGCGGAAGCGGCTACGACCCCGTGCCATGACACTCATCACCGACATCCACACCCACCGCCGCGCTCCCGCGCCGGGCCGAATCGTCAATATCGACCCCTCCGGGCCGTTCGCTCCGCTGCTTCCCGGCCAGACCTACAGCGCCGGAATCCATCCCTGGCACGCCGACCGCGCCGACATGTTCGGCGAGGTCGAACGACTCGCCGCCTGTCCGGCTGTTGTGGCCATCGGAGAAACCGGGCTCGACAAGCGCCGCGGGCCTTCGCCCGATATTCAGATTCCGCTGTTCCGGCGTCATATAGAGCTGGCCGAGGCTGTCGGAAAACCGCTGATTGTCCACTGTGTCGGCGCCTGGCAGGAGCTTCTCGTCCTGCCGCGGCCGCGAGTGATGACGATTATCCACGGATTCCGCGGAAAACCGGAGCTCGCGCGCCAGCTGACCGCCGCCGGATTCTTTCTTTCGCTCGGCGCCCGCTATAATCCGGCGTCGGAGCAGTTCGCGCTGTTCCGGGAGTCGGACATGTCCGACGCGTCCGACCTGTCTGACTTGTCTGACGAATCTGATTTCAGTTAAATTGCGTTAAATAGAGCGGCGCCGGGTAATGACCCGCTCGCTTTCGCGTACCTATAAAAGAGGTTTTAGCTTATGGTAGCTGCGATAATGAAAATTTGTTGTTAACTTTGCAGCTTGAAATATAACGCAACAATGACAAATCGACTTCCCCTATATATGCTCGCGACGTTGCTGGCGGCCATGGGCTTCGCCGGATGCAACTCCGAAAAAGAAGACATTGCGACAGTCAGCTACAGCTCGGTGGCCGTAGAGGGCTTTTCGCTCGCGGCCGACGACAGCGTTCTGGCCAACCTCGATTCGGTGTTCTTCACTATCGACCTGAACAATGCGCTGATTTTCAATGCCGACTCGCTGCCTGTGGGCACCGATGTGTCGAAGCTCGTCGTCAAGGTCAACACTACTTCGGTCGGGGGTGTCGAGCTGATCGTGCCGCGTCCCGGAATGACCGACTCGGTCTATAATTATCTGGCCAACCAGCACGATAGCATTGACTTCAGCCACGGCCCCGTCACGCTGCGCATAACCAGTCAGGATCGTATGCTGACACGCGACTACCGCGTCAGTGTCAACGTCCATCTCATCCAGCCCGACTCGCTGAGCTGGAATCTCACGCAGCAGTCGCCGCTGCCGACAACGCTGACGGCCCCGACAGTCGCCCGTGCCGTTGAGTTCGGCGGCAAAACTGTCGTCGTCAGCGCCGATGCTGCCGGAAACGCCTGCGTGGCCACAGCCGACAATCCCTCTGACAGATGGACGACCGCCTCCGCCACACTTCCCGCCGGAGCCGACGTCATGAGCCTTGCCGCCGGAGCCGACGCCCTCTATATGACCACAGCTTCGGGTGAGCTCTATACCGCCGCCGATGCCGCCGGCCCGTGGACGCCGACCGGTGCCCTGATGAACACCGTCTATGGCGTTGCAGGTACTAAAGTGCTCGGTGCGCGTCTCGACGGCTCCGTATGGAAACTCGTCACCTATCCCGCCTCAACCGAAACCGAGGCCCCCGCGGCTTTCCCTGTCGGAGAGACATCGCAGCTTCTCGTCTACACGACCTCGTGGAGCGACCGCCCCACAGCCATCATGGCCGGCGGCCGCACAGCCGACGGCGGAATGACGGGTGACACCTGGGCCTGGGACGGCGAGCACTGGGCCTGCATCAACAACGCCAAAAACCGTCTTCCGGCCTGTCTCGGCCCCGCCCTGGTTCCTTATTTCGCCTATAAGACCTCGACGAACTGGCAGGTCAGCCGCGAGTCGGTCATCCTTGCCATCGGCGGCCAGCTCGGTCTCGGTCTTCAGGCCCGCACGGTCTACATATCGTGGGATCGCGGCATAACCTGGCTCAGAGCGCCGCAATCGATGCAGCTTCCCGCCGACATGTCCATAGGAAGCTCCCAGTCGGCTATCGTGGCTGACACGAAGATCAGCCGCGCCGAGCGCCCGGTGACCCAGTGGGATTGCCCCTATATCTATCTCATCGGCGGATTCACCCACGACGGAAAAGTCTTCCCCGACATCCGGCGCGCCGTTATCAACCGTCTGAGCTTCAAGCCGCTCTATTGAAATGACAATTCTGCGAAAACTCTGCTGCCTCGCTCTGGCCGCGACGATTTCCATCGCCGCCGGGGCTGCTCCGGCTCAGGGCGACGTGGAAAGCTATAAGTTCGACATCGGAGCCTCTCTGGGCATGAGCGGATATCTCGGCGACGCCAATTCGTCGAATATGTTCGCGCAGCCCGGTTTTGCCGGAACAGCATCGTTCCGCTATCTGGCAGGCTCGCGTTTCGCCGTGCGCGCCATGCTGACGGCCGCCTCGCTCTCGGGCAACTCGGCCAAATATTCCAATGTGTTTCCCGACAACGCCGTGTTCGACTTCAATGGAATGGTCTATGATCTCGAGGCACGCGCCGAATTCAACTTCTTCCCCTACGGCATCGGCGAGACCTACAAGCGGCTGCGCCGCTGGACCCCCTACCTCGCCATCGGCCTCGGCGGAGCCGTGACCTCGTGTGGCGGGACTACCGGTTTCGGGCTGACGCTCCCTATGGCTGTCGGTGTCAAATTCAAAGTGAAACCACGGTTCAACCTCTTCGCCGAGTTCGCTATGGTGAAGATGTTCACCGACAAGGCCGACGCCATCGTCGACCCCTACCAGATAAAAAGTTCATTCTTCAAGAATACCGATTGGTATTCGGCGCTGACAGTGGGCTTCTCGTTCGAGTTCGGCCCGCGCTGCACCGTCTGCCACCGTATCGACTAACGCCCATGCCAAAACCCGCCTTAACCCTCGATCCCTGCCGCATTCCCGCCCATATCGCCGTCATCATGGACGGCAACGGACGCTGGGCCAAAGCGCGCGGCCTCGACCGCAGCGAAGGTCACGCCGAAGGTGTCAACACAGTCCACCGCATAACGCAGCGCGCCTCCGACATAGGCGTGAAATGGCTCACGCTCTACACCTTCTCTACCGAGAACTGGCGGCGCCCCCAGGCTGAAGTCGACGCCCTGATGACCCTCATAGGCTATGCCATCGAGCGCGAGACGCCCGGACTGCTTGAAAATAATGTCAGGCTGCGCGTCATAGGTGATTTCGGACGTATGCCCGAGGCCGCGCGCCGCAGCCTTCAGGGCTGTATGGACGCCACCGCCGGCTGCACGGGCCTGAATCTCGTTCTGGCCATCAGCTATTCGGCCCGGTGGGAGATAGCCGAAGCCGCCCGCACTCTGGCGCGCCGCGCAGCCGAAGGAAAGCTTGATCCCGAGGCAATAACCGAGCAGACCGTGGCCGACGCCCTGACAACGGCCGGAATGCCCGACCCCGACCTGATTATCCGCACCGGCGGCGACCGCCGGCTCAGCAACTACCTGCTCTGGCAGGCAGCATACTCCGAGATTGTCGTCACCGACACATTCTGGCCCGACTTCACCGCCGACGAATTCTGCGACGCCATCGCCGACTTCCAGCAGCGCGAACGCCGCTTCGGAATGACCTCCGAACAAATCGTTTCATCACATTGACCCGACCTCCCTTATGTCCTCAAGAATATTCCGCCTGATAGCCGTTTCGTTCTTCCTCGCTGTAGCCGCGTCCGGCGCGTCGGCACAGACCGCCGCCGATACCCTGACCAACCCCATAGTGAATTTCAGCGGACTGCCGCGTACCTACGAGATCGCCGGAATCAATATCGAAGGCGCTCCGAACTACGACGACTATCTCATTCTGGGCTACTCGGCCCTGAAAGTAGGCGAACGCATCGCAATCCCCGGCCCCGAGATCAACGCTGCCGCACGCCGCCTCTGGCGCCAGGCCCTCTTCTCGAAAGTGTCGATAACCGTTGACAAGACCGCCGGCGACAAGGCATGGCTGACGATTCATCTGCGCCAGCAGCCGCGCATCAGCGAGATAAACTACCATGGCGCCAGAAAAGGGGAGATAAAAGACCTCGACGAGCGCCTCAAGCTCATGAAGGGCAACCACATCACGCCCAACATCGTCGACCGCACGAAGCAGATCATCAAGAAATACTACAATGAGAAAGGCTTCGGCAACGCTACCGTGCAGATTCAGCAGCACGAAGACCTCAGCCATCCCAACGAGATGATCGTCGACATCAACATCAACCGCCACGACAAGGTCAAGGTTCACAAAATCTATATCGAGGGCAATGAGGTCATGAGCGACAACGCCATTCAGCGCGCCATGAAGAAGACCAACGAGAAAGGCAAGCTGCTCAACCTCTTCAAGCAGAAGAAATTCGTCGAGAGCGACTACCGCGACGACCTCAACCGCATCATCGAGAAATATAACGAGAAAGGCTACCGCGACGCCCGCATTGTCAGCGACTCGGTCGTGCCCTACGACGACAAGAATGTCGACGTCCACATCCGTGTCGACGAAGGCAAACGATATTATATCAACAATATAACATGGGTGGGCAATACGCTCTATCCCTCGACGGCCCTCGACGAGATTCTCGGAATAGAAAAGGGGGACGTCTACAACCAGAAGCTGCTTGAAAAGCGCATCAATCAGGACGAAGACGCCATCGCCAACTACTACATGGACCGCGGCTATCTCTTCTATCACCTCCAGCCCGTCGAGCGCAACATCGTCGGCGACTCGATCGACCTCGAGATGAGAATATCGGAAGGCCCGCAGGCACGTATCAACAATGTTGTCATCAATGGTAACGACCGCCTCTACGAGAAGGTCATCCGCCGCGAGCTGCGCGTGCGTCCCGGCGAGCTCTTCTCGAAGAGCGACCTCATGCGCTCCTACCGCGAGATAGCCCAGAGCGGCCACTTCAACCCCGAGACCATTAACCCGCGCCCCGAGCCCAACGAAGAGAACGGTACCGTCGACATCATTTTCGACCTCGAATCGAAGGCTAACGACCAGCTCGAGCTCTCGCTCGGCTGGGGACAGACAGGTATCATCGGTAAGGTCGGAGTCAAGTTCACCAACTTCTCGATAAAGAACCTCTTCTATCCGAGCACCTACAAGGGAATCATACCGCAGGGCGAAGGCCAGACGCTGTCTATTTCGGCCCAGACCAACGCCCGCTACTATCAGGCCTATTCGATATCGTTCGTTGACCCCTGGTTCGGCGGAAAGCGTCCCAACCAGTTCAGCTTCAGCGCCTACTACAGCCGTCAGACCGACGTCAACTCGTCGTTCTACAACAGCAACTGGCAGAATCCCTACTACTATTCAGGCTCAGGTCTCGGAATGGTCAACCCCTACACCCAGGACTATTACCAGAACTCCTACGAAAACGCCTACGACCCCAACAAATACCTCCAGATGCTCGCCGTCACCGTCGGTCTCGGAAAGCGTCTGTCGTGGCCCGACGACTGGTTCACCTTCCAGGCCTCGCTGACCTACAACTGGTATAACCTGAAGAACTGGGATCATCTCTACTATATGCAGAACGGAACGTCGAACGCTCTGGTGCTGAACCTCAACCTGTCGCGCAACTCTATCGACAACCCGATGTTCACCCGCAGCGGCTCGCTCTTCTCTGTCGACCTCTCGCTGACCCCTCCGGCAAGCCTCTTCGGCAAGAAAGATTGGGCACGCCTGGCCGCCGAGAACACTACCGAGAGCAAGAAGCAGATGTACCGCTGGATAGAATACTGGAAACTGCGCTTCAAATCGCGTACCTACACCCCGCTGATCAATCCCGACGGACAATATACGCTCGTGCTGATGACCCGCGCCGACTTCGGTCTTCTCGGCAGCTACAACAAGCATCTGAAATCGCCCTTCGAGACCTTCTATGTCGGCGGTGACGGAATGTCGGGCTACACTACCTACACCACCGAGAACATCGCCCTGCGCGGCTACGACAACGGCGCCCTGACCCCCTACAACGCCGAGGGCTACGCCTACACCCGCCTCGGCGTCGAGCTTCACTTCCCGTTCCTGCTTCAGGGAACGACGACAATCTACGGCATCGCCTTCGCCGAGGGCGGTAACGCCTGGACGTCGGTGGGAAAGGTCGATCCCTTCTCGCTCAAGCGCAGCGCCGGCTTCGGTGTGCGTGTGATTCTGCCTATGGTCGGAATGATGGGTATCGACTGGGCCTACGGTTTCGACAAAGTGCGCGGCGAGCGCGGCGGAAGCCACTTCCACTTTGTGCTCGGCCAGGAATTTTAAACCTTTGGCGTCCCCGATTGTCATTTATATAGTATAAACAACCAAAACACAACCGACTATGAAAAGAATAATCTTCGCTGTCGTCGTCGCTCTCGGCACTTTCGCCGCCGCTCAGGCCCAGAAGTTCGCCCTCGTCGACATGGAATACATTCTCCAGAACATCCCCTCCTACGAAATGGCCAACGAGCAGCTCAACCAGGCATCGCAGCGCTGGCAGAAAGAGGTCGAGAACATTTCGCGCGAAGCCGAGACAATGTATAAGAACTATCAGGCCGACATGGTTTTCCTCACCGACGAGCAGAAGAAGACCCGCGAGGCCGAGATCGTGGCCAAGGAGAAAGAGGCCGTCGAACTGCGCAACAAATATTTCGGCCAGGACGGCGAACTCTCCAAGAAGCGCGTCAGTCTCATGAAGCCTATTCAGGAAGACATCTATAACGCCATAAAGAAACTCGCCGAAGAGCGTGGCTATCAGGCAATATTCGACCGCGCCGGCTCAAGCGACATAATCTTCGCCTCGCCGCGTATCGACGTCAGCAACGAGGTTCTCGAGAAGTTAGGTTATTCAAACTAAAATAACTATCTTTGCGGCATTAATACCACCGAAAATAATAAACCGAAATAAAACGATGATCAAGAAATTATTGCTCGCAATCGCTCTGCTTCTTCCCGTCAGTGCGTTTGCCCAGAAGTTCGGCGTTGTCAACGCCGACGAAGTCATGCAGTCACTTCCCGCCTTCACCGAGATGAAGACCAAGCTCGAAGCCGCCTCGAAGACCTACGAGGATGAATTCGGCAAACTTCAGGCCGAATTCGAGAAGAAATATACCGAGCTTCAGGGAATGGATGACAAGACTCCCGCAGCGATCAAAGACCGCCGCGTTCAGGAACTTCAGGAGCTCGACCAGAAGATCCAGCAGTTCCGCCAGACGGCCCAGCAGGATCTCCAGCGTCAGCAGCAGCAGCTCATGCAGCCTATCGAGGCTCAGGTCATGCAGGCTCTCAAGACCGTAGGTGACGAGGGCGGCTACACCTTCATCTTCGAAGGCAACGTGCCCGTCTATACCGGCACTTCCGTCGAGAACGTCACCGCCAAGGTCAAGACGCTGCTCGGCATCAAATAAAAAGAATTGTTAATAGTTGTATTCATAAAGATATCATAAGCTCGCATGGGGGCGCCGTGAGGCGCTCCCATGTTATTTACCGGCAGTCTTATAAATCTTATAATAATTCGCTATCTTTGCGACGTGAAAAACCGCCTCGGAATACCGTCCGTTACCGTTGCTGTCATCCTTGCCGTAGTGCTGCTTAACATAGTGGTTTTCTACTATACGCCGCTATATGGCGACGATCTGACCTATAAGAGCTTTTTCGAGGGCCCGTCGACGCGCTGGACAGGGCCTCTCGGCTGGCTGCGCTGGCTATGGATGCACTGGAACAGCATCAACGGGCGTCTGGGCAATTTCGTCATCATTCCGCTTCTCGCACTTCCCCAGGGGTTGCGTGCCGTTGTAGCCGCCGGCTTTTTAGGACTCTTTTTCTGGGCCCCGTGTCGCCTGGTGGCGCGTTTCACCGGCCGACGCGCTCAGGTGGCCACGATGGCCATGACAGCGCTGCTCGTCGTTGGTATGCCCTGGTATGATTCGATGTGTCTCTTTATCGGCCAGACGAACTATGTCTGGGCAGGCGCCTTCGTCATCATGGCCCTGTTGCTGCTGATGCGCCGCCGCCCGGTGCGCTATCGTCTGGCGGCCGCCCTTTTCTGCGCCGTGGCGGGCGCTTTCCACGAGGCGGCGGGACTTCCGGTTGCCGTCGGGCTCGTCGTCTACAACGTTCTGAACCGCCGTCGGCCGACCGATCGGCTCCTGACAGCCTTTTTCATAGCCGGAGCGCTTTTCGCCACTCTCTCCCCCGGAATCATATCCCGCGCCGGCACTCCGCGCGAGCCCGACGCTTCGCCGCTGATGATAGCGCTGACGTCGGACTGGGCGGTCATTCTGATGCTGGGCGCGGCCGCTCTGACGCGTCAGAGCGGACTGCGCCTGCGCCGCAGTCCGCTCTTGATCCTATTCGTCTCAGCCGCCGTCAGCGGCGTTATAAGCGTTCTGAGCACCTACGAGGGCCGTTCGGGTATGTTTGCCCAGCTGTTCGCCCTGACGTTCCTGACGGCCTTTTACGGGGCCCGTGTGAGGCTGCCGCAGTGGGGCGGACGCCTTGTCATAGCAGCAGGGATTGTTTTGCCGCTTGTCGTCGAGGGCGCGACAGCTCTGGAGTGCCGGCGTCTGTGGCCCGCCCACCAGCGTCTTCTCGAACTTTATCTGGCCAGTCGCGACGGCAGCTTCGTTTTCGAGGAAGCGGCCGAGCCGTCGCCGGTTGCCATGCTGCGCCCCTATCCGGCGCCGCCGCTCTACGACGAGGCTCTCATACCCCCTCTGGAGCATCTCTACGGCAAGCCGCCGCGCATAATCCTGAAACCCTGTCGGTAGGCTCAGCTCTTGTAGCGGTCGAGGCCCGAGGCGAGGCGGGCGCGCATCATGGCGCGCAGCTCGGGAGGCGACATTACTTCAATGTCGGGAGTGTGGCTCATCAGTTCGTCGACGAGGTCGCCGGTCAGCTTGAGGCGGTAGGTGAACACCGAGAAACTGTCGTGAACCATCTCCTGCTGGCTCGGATGGAGCGGGAGTGCCCTGAGATATTTGGCTTTACGCGGTTCGGCGCGCAGGCGCACTTCGGCCGTGCGCCCTTCGTCGAATATGATTCCGAAGGAGTCGCGGGTATAGTCGGCGGGGCTGAAGTCGGCCGGCATCTCGAACGGCTCGGAGTCGACATTGGCCTCGGTCATGCGGTCGAGGGCGTAGGTCTTTATCTTGCGGTCGGCGACATTGCGGCCTGTGACATACCAGCGCTGACGGAAAATCTTTAGGAAGTAGGGTTCTATGACGATTCCGGGCGTCGGCTTCGAACGGGTGAAGGGATGATAGGTGAAGCGCAGACGCATCGAGCTCCGCATGGCTTCCATGACGGTGTCGAGGAAGTTGCGGGCCGACGGCACATTCTCGACGAAAATGCGGTCGGCGATGTCGCGGGCGCCGTTGAGCACGCCGCTCATGGCGGCCGAGTTGAGCAGCCAGTCGGTTATGCTGTCGCTGCGCGGCCCTATAGGCTCTACGGAATATTCGAATGTTACCGGGTTGTAGGCGAGGTTGAGCTGGAAGATTTCCTCGATTGCGTGGCGGTAGTTATAGAAAGTGCGGCGCGACATCGGCTCGCCGTTCGAGAACTGGCTGAGCTGCCATTTCTCGTTGAGCATGGCGCGCGTCATCGAGCCGTGGCGGCGGATTGTGTCGACGATCCAGACGTAGCGTGAGAATATGTCTTTAGGCATTGTCGGTTACAGGTTTCGGGGCGGGTGAGAGATAGAGTCCGCCGACGGTGAAGAGGGCGTTGAAGAGAAGGAGTTCGAAACTCGTCTGGTAGCCCCAGAGAGCATCGAGGGCGCGGGCGAGGGCCCATGACAGCAGCGGTGCGGCGATCGCCACCAGCGGCACCGCCGAGTCGCGCACGCTGCGGCGCGAGGTCAGACCGAACACGAACAGTCCGAGAATCGGGCCGTAGGTGTAGGAGGCGAGGGTATAGACGGCGCTGATGGCGTCCTGATCGCTGAGGTGATAGAAAACTATTATGACGAGGGCCATGGCGGCGGCCATGGCGGCGTGGACCCGGCGGCGGCGCGCTGTCGAGCCGAGGATATCGACGCTGAACGATGTCGTCAGCGATGTCAGAGCCGATCCGGCGGCCGACCAGGCCGCGGCGGCGAGGCCGACAATGAAGAGCACACCGACGGGCGCCGGCATCGATTCGTGGCAGGCCACCATCGAGAACAGCTCGTCGCTCTTAGCGGGCATCTCAAGGCCGGGAGTGGCTTCGACGAAGAGCATCATGACTGTTCCGAGAATCAGGAACAGGGCAATGACGAAGAACTGCATTACGCCGCTGACGATCATGTTCTTGCGCGACGAGCGGCTGTCGCGGCAGGCGAGGTTGCGCTGCATCATGTCCTGATCGAGACCGTTCATGGCGATGGCCATGAAGATTCCGGCCACGAACTGCTTCCAGAAATACTGGCCCGAGCGCGGGTCGTCGAAGAAGAATATGCGCGAGGTAGGGTGGGAGGTCACCCGGTCGGCGAGGTCGGCGGCGCCGAGACCTGTCAGGCGTGCCGTGAAGACTATGCACAGAATTACGCTCAGAATCATGCACAGGCTTTTGAGAACGTCGGTCCAGATAACCGACTTGACGCCTCCGCGAGCTGTGAACGCCCAGACTATGGCCACGGAAACCGCGACGTTCAGCTCGAACGGCAGTCCCAGCGGAGAGAAGACGAGGGCCTGAAGCACGGCGCAGACAACGAGGAACCTCACCGATGCGCCAAGAATCTTGCTGACGAAGAAGAACCATGCGCCGGTGAGGTGGGTGGCTGTTCCGAATCGCTTTTCGAGCCAGCCGTAGATGCTGACGAGATTCAGACGGTAGAAAACCGGCACGAGCACGAAGGCTATGGCGGCATAGCCGACAATGAAGCCCATGACCATCTGGAGATAGCCGTAGCCTTTGGCGGCGACCATGCCTGGCACTGAGATGAACGTTACGCCCGATATCGAGGCGCCCACGGTGGCGATGGCCACCAGAGGCCAGGGGGCGCGTCGTCCGCCGGTGAAGAATGCGGCGTCGGAGGCGCCCGAACGGCGTGTCGAGAGATATGAGATGCCAAGGAGCAGCGCGAAGTAGGCTGCTACGGCGAGGGTAACTGTCAGCGGTGTCATTCGGGATAAAGGAGATAGGGGGCGCGGCGCTTGCGGAAGGCGTCGAGGCCCGGCTGCCATGAGGCGCGGATCTCGTCGGCTCCGAGGCCGCTTTCGATCTGGCGGCGCAGCTCGGGGGTGCCCGCCAGAAGGGTGAAGAACTTGGTGAAGAAAGGCCTGACGGAAGGGGTCGAGCGGTAGGCGTCGATGAGATAGCTAAGGTCGAGGCCGCGGGCTATGACGGTGTCGACGGGCAGGCGCGAGAGGTCACCTCCGTAGCACCGGCGCCCTTTCAGCGGCGGGTTCTTGGCCCCGGGCCGCGGCCGGGGGATGAAAGAGAAACCGCGGTGGCCCGTCATCTGCGGATGGCCGTAGAGGGTGAAGGGATTGTCGGTGCCGCGCCCGACGCTGACAGGCGTTCCCTCGAAGAAGCAGAGCGAAGGATAGAGGTAGATGGCCTGCATCGTTTTCAGGTTGGGCGAGGGAGCCACGGGGAGCTCGTAGCGCGTCTGATGGGTGTAGCCGCCGACGGGGACTACCGTCAGGTCGGCGTTGTCGAGCCTTGCGCCTCCGGGGAGCCATCCCTCGCCGTTGGCCATCAGGGCCAGTTCGCCGAGGGTCATGCCGTGGACGGCCGGAATCGGCAGTCGCCCCACACCACTTGAATATTTCATGTCGAGTACTGGACCGTCGACAACCATTCCGAGTGGGTTGGGGCGGTCGAGGATGACGACGCTCTTGCCCCGTCGGGCACAGTCGGCCATGAGGTCGAGCATCGAGATATAGTAGGTGTAGAAGCGTGCGCCGACATCCTGAAGGTCGACAACGGCGACGTCGAAGCTGTCGAGGACGCTGTCGGGCAGTCCGCGTCGCCGCCCGTCGAACATCGAGACTACGGGGAGCCCTGTGGCGGCGTCGCGCCCCGAGGCAACGTGCTCTCCGGCGTCGGCTGTGCCGCGGAAGCCGTGTTCGGGCGAGAGCAGCGTAGTGAGGTTTATGCCGCGGGCTATCATGAAGTCGGCGGTGTGGGTCACGGAGTCGACCATACCTGTGTGGTTGCTCAGCAGGGCCACACGCTTGCCGGCGAGCGGCGCCTCGTAGATGTCGGGGCGCGCAGCTCCGACAACAACCCCGGCGCTCCGGGCGGCCGCGACAGCTATCAGGGCTGTCAGAATCAGTAACGCCGTCCGCTTCATGAGTGAATATATTCCGAGGGCGACATGCCCGTTATCAGTTTGAAGTATTTGCCGAAAGCGCTCTGGTTCGAGAAGTTCAGCTCGTAGCTGACCTGCTTGATAGTCTTTCCCGAGAAGCGCAGCAGATTCTTGGCTTCGAGGATGACGAACTCGTCGATCCATTGGGCGGCGCTGCGCCCTGTGGCTTCCTTGACGATATTCGAGAGATATTTGGTCGTTATGTAGAGCTGCTGGGCGTAGAACGACACCGACCGCTCCTGTTTGTGGAATTTCTTCAGCAGCAGCATGAAGTCCTTGACGTAGGTCGAACGGCGCGACCGCGGCCGGTCAGCCACGATCGGCTCGAGGCCGAGAACCTTTATGTGTTTGACCACGAACTGCACCATCTGGTAGATCATCGCCGACATAAGGTTGCGGGCAATCGATTTGACATACATTCCGTCGGGGTTCGACAGTGTGTTGTGGTGGATAAGCTCGAAATAGCTTTTCATAAGCTCCTGCTCTTTGGCCGACAGAGGCAGAACGGGCTTGTATTCATGGATAGTCGCTGTCGGCAGCGTCATCATGACATTGGGGTCGATGTTGATTGTGCGCATGAATTCGGGCGACAGCATGAGCAGGTAGGCGTCGATGTCGGGCGTCACCTCGCGTTCCGAGATAATGGTGTCGGGCATCAGTATCACAACCGATCCGGCTTCGACAGCCACGGGGTCGAGGTTGAGGTTTATCTGGAAACTGCCTTTGATGACGAGTATCCACGCCATTCCGCTGATTCTGATCGGTTGAACGGGCTGATTGCTTATGAGGCGGTCGGCGCCGGTCAGGTGGGTGAACACATAATCGTCGCCGTGAGACGAAAATTCTGCCACGAGCTTCTGAAGCTGAGCTATGTCGGAAGTGGTGACGGAGGGTTCCATAGGTTTGTCGATTGGTGATTATTGCCACAAAAATAGCCAAAAGTTTTATAATTTCGGTGTATTCGGACATTATTTTTCTTTTTGGCTGGTGAGGAAGGTCTGTCAGCGGTTTAAAACCGCCTTTCCATATTAGAAAAAAATCGTTAACTTTGCGGCCAAAATGAGCGCTTTCACCGAAATAACGGCACGACTCGCGCCGGAAATGGAGAGCCTGAACAAACATATCAGGGCCTCGCTGACGACGTCGAACCCAATGATGACCGACGTCATAACTTCGTATCTGACAACGAAAGGAAAGCAGATACGTCCCCTGCTCGTTGTCATGAGCTCGCGCTTCTTCGCGGGCGTCGGCGAGCCCGACAAGAAGGTGCTCCGCGCGGCCGCCGCCGTAGAGCTTCTCCACAATGCCACTCTTATCCACGATGATGTCGTCGACGACGCCGACACACGTCGCGGATGTCCGACGATCAACGCCGCCTGGGACAACCATGTGGCTGTGCTCGTGGGCGACTTTTTTCTCTCGACAGCCCTGCGCGAGAGCTGCGACACCGGCGACCTGCGCATAATCCGCTCTATTTCGAGTCTGGGACGCGAACTCGCCACGGGCGAGATGGATCAGATCTGCAATGCGCGTTTCCACACCCTCGACGAGCGGGCCTACATGACGACCATCGGCCGCAAGACGGCGTCGCTCTTCGTCAGCTGTGTAGAACTCGGCGCCTATGCTGTCGGTGTCGACAGCGACGATCCGGCGCTCACGGCCCTTCGCCGCTATGCCGAACTGCTCGGGCTATGCTTTCAGATACGCGACGATATTTTCGACTATTATGCCGTCGACGACGCTATCGGGAAGCCCACAGGCAATGATCTGCGCGAGGGGAAGGTTACGCTGCCGCTGCTCTACGCCCTGACGAAGTCGGGCGACCGGCGCAGCTGTGAGATGACCGAACTTGTCGGAAAAGAGGAGCTTTCGGCCGACGAGATAACGACTCTGATAGAGTTTGCGAAAAACGCCGGAGGCATTGACTATGCTCACGGCGTTATGTCGGATCTCAGGCAGCGCGGCCGCGACATCATAGCCCCCTGGGCCGGAAATGCCGCGACAGCCGCTTTCGAGTCAATCTTCGATTTTATTATCGCCCGGGAGAGCTGAGGCTTTAGCAGCCGCAGCAGCCGTAGCAGCCAGCTGAAGCTGACTGCCTGTTCAAAAAAACGAGGCGTTCAAAAAAACGAACGAGAGGAACAGGTTACTCTCGTTATATTTTCAATTCTAAATTTTAAATTTTCAATTTTCAATTTTATTTGCTGGCTATCGTTGCGCCCGCGCGAGCCTGACGGTAGGCGTTGCGGAAGATGTCGCCCGACAGCTTGAAGCCTTCGGCGCGCGGACGGTCGTTGTCTTTCAGCGAATGTTTGAAGAGCCATTCGTAGCATTCCGGGCGATAGAACAGACGGGCCGGCTGGCCGTGGTTCATTCCGGGAATGCGGTCGTAGATGAGGCGCGGGGCGTCGCCGCCGGCAGCAGCTTTGATTGAGGCGACGACCTTGTCGCTCTGGCTGACCGATACGGCGCGGTCGGCGGTGCCGTGGACAATCCAGAGGGGCACGTCGGTAAGTCCCGAGAGGTCTTTGACCGATCCGCCGCCGCAGAAAGCCATAGCGGCTGCTATCTGGTCGGGGTAGGTAGCGGCGAGGTCGATGCTGCCGTAGCCGCCGAGGCTCATTCCTATTACATAAACGCGGTCGTAGTCGACGTTATGGTTGTCGGCGACATAATCGAATACATTCATTATTTTTTCGGGATTCCAGGCTCCTCCGGGGTTCTGCGGGGCTATGACGTAGGCATCGGGACGAAGGCCCTTCTCGATGGCGTCGATGGTGCCGTAGCGCTTTACGCGCGAGAGGTTGTTTCCGCAGAGGCTTGCGCCGTGAAGGAAGATGATGACAGGTTTGGCCTCGACTTCATCGTCGGGAGTGGCGTCGGGAGTATAGAGCCAGAAATTGTAGCCGCTTTTGACTTTGCCGATGTTCGAGGTGAGATTTCCGGCTGCGGCGGCGCTGAAGGCCATCGCTACAGTCATTATGCAGGCAAGCAGTTTCTTTATCATGATAATCGATATATTCGGTGTTAAAAAAAATTCCGTCGGACGCTTTTTGCGGCCCAACGGGAGACAAAGTTACGAAAAATGGGGCGTCTGACCAATTGCCTTAAACTGTAGTAAACAATAATTTGCCAAAATTAACAATGTAAAAACAGCTTAATAACTTATTGAAATAGCGCACTATACCGTATGTATGCACCGTTTTTCGCCTGTCGGACGGCCTGCTTTAAACTACGTTGCTAAATATTCATTAACAATTTGGATTGCACAGTCCCCGCGCGGTTGTGCATCGTTTTTTTCATAAAAAATGGTAACTTTGCAAAATGATGCGACTGACATTTCTCGGAACCGGAACGTCGACGGGCATTCCCGTGCTGCGCTGCCACTGCGAGGCATGTACGTCGGTCGACCCGCGCGACCGGCGCCGGCGCTGCGCCGCTTTTCTCGAGGCCGACGGGCGCAATATACTTATCGACAGCGGCCCCGACATACGCGCCCAGCTGCTCGGCATCGGCTCGCCCGACATCGACGCCGTTCTGATTACCCACACCCACTATGACCATCTCGGCGGCATCGACGACCTCCGCCCCTACACCTACGGGCGCCCCGGCGACGAGCCACTCCCCGTCTATGCCCGCGCCGACGTCATCGGCGACCTCCGGGCGCGTATTCCGTATGCTTTCGGGCCTCATCCCTATCCGGGCACGCCGCGTCTTGAGCTGCGCGAGGTCAAGGATGACCGCGTATTCAGCGCGGCGGGGCTTGAGACGGTTCCGCTGCCGGTGCTCCACGGCAAGCTCCACATTCTCGGCTACCGTATAGGCCCGCTTGCCTATATCACCGACGCAAGCTCGGTTCCGCAGTCGACAATCGAGCGGCTCGAAGGGGTCGACACACTCGTTGTCAACGCACTCAGGCGCGAGCCCCATTTCGCCCATTTCAGCGTCGACGACGCTCTGGCTCTTGTCGACGCCGTGAAGCCGCGGCGCACCTATCTGACCCATTTTGCCCATCATATCGGGCTCCACGCCGCGCTGGCCGAATCGCTGCCTCCGGGCGTGGGTCCGGCCTACGACGGCCTTTCGATAACAATCTGACCTTAAAACCTCCACCATGAAAAAACTTATCATTACGTTGTTTATGGTCACGGCGCTGACAGCCTCGGCCGACACCGACCTGAGCGCCCTGACCGATACGATCCGCCTGCCGCGCCCCGTCAGCGGCGCCCGTATCGAAAGCCGTCCCGGACCGGCGATAAACCCGACTCCGAAATCGGCGCGTTTCAGCGGCTCCACAGTCGATATCGGACGCGGATTCACAATAGCGAGCTGCCCCGTCGCGATTCCGCGCGCAATCCCCGTGGTGACCCAAGGCGGAATGCCGCTTTCTGTGACCGTCACCGGAGAAGGCGCTCCGGGAAGCTACTCCCTCAGTGCGACCCCTGAAAGGGTAACAGTCGAGGGAGCCGACGCCGACGGCGCCTTCTACGGTCTTCAGACCCTGCGCCAGCTCATCGACGGCAATCGTCTCGCCCTCGCCGAGATCACCGACGAGCCCGCGTTGGCGCGCCGCGGCGTTGTCGAGGGATTCTACGGCAATCCGTGGAGCCACGCCAAACGCATGTCGCTTATGGAATTCATGGGCGCCAATAAGCTCAATGCCTACCTCTACGGGCCCAAGGACGATCCTTACCACAGCTCACCGAACTGGCGCAAGCCCTATCCCGAGGCTCAGGCCGCCGAACTCCGCGAGCTCGTCGACGCTGCCCGCCGCAACCATGTGCGTTTTATCTGGGCTATCCATCCGGGGCGCGACATCCGGTGGGATAAGGCCGACTACGACAGCCTCGTCGGCAAGTTCTCGATGATGTATGACCTCGGAGTGCGCGACTTCGCCCTCTTCTTCGACGACATCGAGGGAGCAGGAGCCAATCCCGAGCGCCAGGCCGAGCTGCTTAACCGACTGACGCGTGAATTCGTGGCCCGGAAAGGGGATGTCGGCAGCCTGATAATGTGCCCCACCGACTATTCGGGCCTTTGGGCAAACCCGACCGAACGCGGCTCGCTGGCATATTTCGGCCGCACACTCGATAAGAGCATCGACGTTTTCTGGACCGGCGACTTCGTATGCAGCGACCTGACGCCCAAGACTCTCGAGTTCGTCGACACGCGCATTCGCCGGCCGGCTCTCTACTGGTGGAACTTCCCGGTGACCGACTATGCGCGCCATATCGTCATGCAGGGGCCCGTCTACGGTCTCGACCCGACTGTTGACGCCACGACGGCCGCAGGAATAGTCAGCAATCCCATGGAGCACGCCGAAGCCTCGAAAACGGCCATCTATTCTGTGGCCGACTATGCCTGGAATCCGGCAGCCTACAACGCTCTCGACAGCTGGGAGCGTGCTCTGGCCGACATGATGCCCGAATGCGCCGACGCCTACCGCACTTTCGCCATCCATAGCTGCGACACCGAGACGGGCTACCGCCGCGATGAGTCGTGGAACCTGTCGATGCGGTCGGCAGACAGTCTGCGCGCCGAGATGGAGCGCCTGAAGGCGGCTCCGGCCACTATACGCCGCCTTGCCTCGAACCGTGCCCTCGTCGACGAGCTCGACCCCTGGCTGACACAGGCCGAGGCGCTCGCCGCGCGCGTAATCGGCGCTCTCGACCTGCTCGAGAATGGCGGTTCGATGACCGATGCCGAATATGCCGAAGCCTACGCCGCGCTGACGATGACCGAAGCCGAGCGCGAGGCATACGCCGCCCACAAGGTCGGCACGCTACGCCTCCAGCCCTTCTACGAGGCTGCGCTGCGCCATCTTGCCAGTCGGCGGAAAAACTGACGTTTACATCAATCCATAACGTATTATCCCGGCGCCCCCGCGAGGGTGCCGGTTTATTTTTGCGTCGTTAAAACTCAGCGATAATGGAAAACACACCCCGACAGCGGCGCCTCCGGACATGGCATTTTGTGGCAGCCACGGCTCTTCTTGCCGTCGGCGCCGGACTGCTTATAGCCGGATTCTGCGTAGAACCTCCCGGCGAGATCCATTCGTCGGTTCTCATAGCCTTCGGCGAGATTCTGACCTTTGTAGGCTCGATTTTCGGATTCAGCTATAACTTCCGTCTCCGACAGTAACTCTTAAACCTTTAATTTCAATCGAATATGAGAAAAATCACAGAAATCATCGTTCATTGCACAGCAACTCCCGCCGGATTGCCGGTGACCGTAGAACAGATCGACGCCTACCACCGTTCGCTCGGCTGGGCCGGAATAGGCTATCATTACCTCATCGACCTCAAGGGGCAGATCCACAAAGGACGCGATATCCGCCGTCCGGGCGCCCACTGCCGCGGTCATAACGCCCATTCGATTGGAGTAGCCTACGTAGGCGGTCTTTCACCCGATGGCCTCGCGGCCTGCGACACGCGCACAGATGCCCAGCGCCTGGCTATGGTGGCGCTGCTGAAACGACTTCACAAGGAGTTTCCCGGCTCGACGATCTGCGGCCACCGCGATTTCGCCGCCAAGGCGTGCCCCTGCTTCGACGCACGCGAGGAATACAGCTTTATCGACAACTTCGTAACTCTCGCCGAATGATGCGTTTTGCCGCAGCCTTAGTTCTGCTGCTCGGAGCCGCCGGATGTGCGGCTCCGAGGCAGACGGCCGTAGAGAAGACCGATTCGGCGGCTACGGAGGTCAGAACCGTTCGCGATTCTGTCAGCCGCTCGGTTGAGCTGCGCTTTGACACGGTTGAAATGACCGTCGTGCGCCGCGACTCGACAATAGTGTGGCTGCGCGGCAGCGGCGCCTCGGTAGGGGCGCGCCGAACCGACGTCAGCGCCGACTCGGCTACGGTATCGGTGGCCCGCAACAGCGAGACTGTCGCTCATGTCGGGTCGCCGAAGCCGCTGATTTCGATCGGAACGGCGGCGCTGATAATAGCGGCGCTGGTAGTTCTACTGGTCGCAAGGCGCAAATAGGCCTTATAGGGCCTATAGGGCCTATAGGGCCGATAAGCGCAGCGTCCCACCCTCACGGGCGGGACGCTTGCGTTATATATGTCGTTTGTCCTTGTATCTCTTTGACGCCACACGGAAGCCCCCGGTTACAACGGATAAAATTTTTTATCTTTATTTAACGAAAATTTCCTACCTTTACGGCCTGATAATTCGCTCGTTTTGTCTGAGGATGATTCGTTTTCTGCTCATATTAGCCACAGCTCTTCTGCTCGCGGGATGTCGGCCTGACGACAGCTTCGATCCGTTGCTGTCGACCTCGACAGCCGAGCTGTCGGCGCGTGCCGACTCACTTCTGCGTTCGGGCAAGTTCTCCGACGCCGATTCAGCCATGCTCTGCAACGGCGTCGTCATAAGCCGCTATGACGAAGGGGCCTATTCGCGCTCTGAGGTGCGCGACATCATCCGCTCGATGATCACGCAGGGTTATCTCTTCATGAACAACTACACCGACTACGGCGGCGCCTTCAATATGTTCAGTCTGGCCGAAAGAGCCATCGACCGCTATCCCGAGAACTCCGATCTGCGCGGATATGTCTATACCAACATGGGGGCGCTGACACAGCTCGGCGATCTGCTCAACAATCCGGCTCTTTCCGGACATGGCTCGCGCTATCTCGACCGCGCGTTCGACTTCTGTCTTGAAGACAGCCTCTGGCGCGCAGGTTCGGTTGTCATGTTCAACCTTTCGGAACTCCATTTCGAGAATGGCGACCCGCAGCGTTTTCTCCCATACGGTAGCAGGTGGTTCGCCGCCAAGCCTCCGTCTGATGCCATGACGCTCAGCGTGGGCCATATAGTCAGGGGTATCGACGCCTATTGCCGTCGCGACTGGCCGGTGGCTCTGAGAGAGTTCAGCTCGATGCGCGATGCCGGCGACGTCGACAGTGTGACAGCTGTCGGAATCCAGTGTAAAGGAGCCTATTATGAGGCGATGACCTATGAGACGATGGGCGACCGTGAGCGCGCTTCGGCTATTCTCGACAGCCTATGCGACCGAGTCGGGGCTATCGACTATCCTCAGGCCTAGATATGGCTCCACAAGCTTCTCGGACACTTCTACAACCGCCGGGGCATGACCTCGCGCGCCGAACACCATGAGCTGGCCTATTATCGTGCGATTGCCAGCATAAATGCCTCTAAAGATGTCCATTCGATGGACATTATGCGTGTGCGCCTCGGAATACGCGAGCTTCACGATAAAAACGCCATTGTCGTGCGCCACGACCGTGTGTGGCGCACGGTGCTCATTGCCGGAGCTGTCATAGCCCTGCTGCTGAGCCTGTTCCTGGCCTACGCTCTGCTTATGTCGCGCCGCAGCAACCGCCGCATAATGTCGCTCTATAAGCGCAACCGCGAGATTCTGGCCGAAATGAAGCGCCGTGAGGCGGAAGAGACCGCCGCAGCCGAGGCCGCCATCGCCGAAACTCCCAGAGCGGAGAAATACGGCGGAAGCGGAATGGACAACGCCACGGCCGATATTCTCGTTCACCGCATACGCCGTGTTTTCGCCGACCCGCAGTATTATCTGTCGTCCGACTTCTCGCTGCGTCAGCTCGCGCAGCTTGTCGGCTCGAACACGGCATATGTCAGCCAGACCATAAACACGACAACCGGCCGCTCGTTCAAGGAGCTGCTCGGCGTTAAGCGTGTGGCCGAGGCATGCCGTCTGCTGACTGAGGGGAACGCCGATATGACAGTCGAGACTGTGGCCAACGCCGTCGGTTTCAAGAGCCGCACAGCCTTCGCCGCTGTCTTCAAACAGATAACCGGACTGACTCCTACCGAGTTCCGCAATGCGGCGCGCAAGGCCGGTCAGGAGTCTGACGGACGTGATTTATAAATTCAGACATCTATCTGAGGTAGACAGACACCATTGTTGACGGATTTCTATATTTTTGTCGTGAAATCATTTTAAGCACGACGTGATTGTAGAAATACTGTGAATATTACTGACACACCGGAAGAGGCAGCCACGCTGCCTCTTCCGTTTTTTAACGCATTATCCCGCCGCGACGGCGGGGACGCGATATTAGCTTTGCAGTGTCAATTTTAAAACTAAAAGCTAATGGAAACAGAAAAGAATGTAACTGATGTGGCTGATGCGACTGATGTGGCTGATGTGACTGATGTGGCTCGGGTGGAGAGGATCGCCACTGTGGCAGATGCCGAGCTTGAAGAGCGGCTCGCCGCCGCCCGCGAAGAGGGGCGCATAGCCGGCCGCAACGAACTCCTTGCCGAACAACTGCGCGCTCCTTCGCTCTGGGAGATCGCCACCGATGACTCAGCCGGAGCTCCTGCCGACGACGACACCGAAATTCTCAAGACAATCCGCCCCTGCGTATGGGACTGAATGAATTTAAAATTTAGAATGTAAAATTTAAAATTTTTCTTCTCAACTTTCAACTTTCAATTTTCAATTTTCAATTTCTCAATCTTCTATGTCAAACACAACAACCGGCGCCGCCGCAGGCGCCACCCACGTTACCGACGGCCCGCTGACAACCTCTCTGACCGCTAAGAAAGCTCCGGGCCTGCTTCTGAGCGCCATCGACAGCCGTATCGTCAAGATCAGGCCTTCGGCTACCCCACTCGACCAGATTTCGCGCCTCGCCAATGTGCGTCAGGCCAAGTCGATGACGGTGAAATACTATAGTGTCGACACTCGCGACAGCGCTACGACCGTGGTCACCGCTCCCACTACCCGCGACAAGTCGCCCGTAGCCATCACCGTTGCCAAACCGGGCATCTTTGCCGCTTCGGAGACACTGCTGTTCCCCGACATTCCCGGCGACGACGGTCAGGCTCTTGTGGCTTACGTCACCTCGGTCGACACCGAAGGCCAGCCGACAATCATGCCTGTCAACGCCGGCGCGCTCGGCGGTCTTTCCGGCACAAGGGTCGTGCGTATGGGACGCGCCGCCGCCGAGCTCGACGTGCAGACTCCGACCTATGAGGCTCTGCCCGTCGCCGCCGAAAATTTCTGTCAGATCTTCAAGGCCCAGATCGAGGAATCGACACTCCACCGCATGACCAACAAAGAGGTCGGCTGGACTTTCTCCGACAATGAGGAAGTGGCCATCATGGACATGAGAATGGGCATGGAACGCAGCTTCCTCTTCGGAGTCAAGGGGGTCATCGACGACCCCGTGAAGCATCAGGACGTGCTTCTGACGCGCGGAATCTGGAGCCAGACCGACAATGAGTTCACCTACGACCCTTCGGCTCGCCCCGACGAGGAATTCATCGTTAAGCTCACGCGCCAGGCCTTCGGCGGACATGCCGGTTCGCGCCGCAAGATTTTGCTGGCCGGCAGCGACCTTATCGAGGCACTGAACCGACTGGAGCACACCCGCGTCATCGGCGCCTCGGAGGTTGTGACGCGCTGGGGCATCGACTTCTCGGAGATACGCTCGAAGTTCGGCTCGCTCTACGTGCTCCACGACGAGGTCTTCGACAACTGCGGGATGCCCGGCAACGGCATGGTTGTCGACCCGCAGTATCTGACCAAGTATGCCTTCATTCCGATGGCAGCCGAGCGCCTCGACCTCAAGCGCAGCGGCCAGCGCAACACCGAGGCAGTCGTCGTAACCGAAGCATCGTGTCTCGTGCTGCGCTATCCGAAGACCCACATGCGCGTCGTTGCCTCAACCCCTGAGGGGGACTGATCTCATCGAACCGACCTCCTTTCGCGGGGCGCCCGAACCTACGGGCGTCCCGCACTGTTTTACCGATAGAACAAAAGATTACGGGATATGAAACTGCACGCTTTCATCGCCGCTGCGGGCGTCGCCATTGTCATGACGGCGTGCGACGGCTTGTGGGTTTCGGCCGGTGGCGATGTCGACCCTTCGGACTATTACAATGGTTATTACAACGGCTATTATCGGAATCCCTATCTGTTCGTGCCGCCGCTGACGGCGGGATGGACTGACACCTGGGGCGGCCCGGGCTGGAATCCGCCCCCCTACGTGAACCATGTGCGACCCGTCGTGCCTCCCAACGGAGGGGGCGGAGGCTCGGTAGGTGTGCCCAACGGGCCGCAGCACTGGATTCCGCCGATGTCGGGCAATGTCAATGTCTCGGCGCCAAGCGGCCAGCGTCCCGGCGCCGGCCGCCACTGACAGCCCGGGTTATTCGATGATGTCAGTGACTATGGTTGTCGAGGCGCCGCGCCAGGGCAGACTGCCGTGGTAGCGCTTTGTCAGCAGAATGACCGGCCGCCCTGTCGACTGGCGCTGCTGGAGCTCGCGCGCCAGCGAGTCGTCGGGCACCGAGAAGGTCACCGAGCGCTGGTAGATGCGCGTTGTGTCGGTCAGCATCTCGTTGGTTATCATCTCCCCCTCGAAGGTCTTGAAGAGCAGCCCGCGCCGCTCTACGTTGGTGACGAAGCCGCGCACGCGCGATTCGGTGGCGTAGGGAACGAAGTAGCGCTGCCCCACGGCGACAGCGAGCGCCAGCGCAAGGAATCCGGCCGAGCCTAAGAGTATGTGGCGACGTCGGCGGCGACGCTGACATGCCGCCTGCGGGTCGGCGACTTCGGTAGGCAGCGGTGCGAACGGGTCGTCGGGGTCGGGGAGGGGATTGGTGAAGTTGTCGGGTTCGAGGTCGTCGTTTTTCATTTGTCAGGCTGTTTTGCGCCGCTTGTCGACGGCGATGCATATAAAGGTGAAGATGCCGAGGGCGATGAGCAGCAGTGTCTGTGTGCCCATAACGAGATTGGCGAACGTCGTGGCGTATTCCTTTGTCAGGCCGGGAATGCTGTAGAGGCTGAGACCGAACACGACGGCCCACTGCCAGGGGCCTATGCCTCCGTTGGAGGGCACGCCCATCGATATGCTCGACAATACGAAGCAGACGAGCACGGCTGTCCAGCTATATGTCCTGACGACCTCGGCCGTCAGCGGGAAGGCGAAGAAGGCGAGGTAGAGCTGGATGAAGTAGCAGCCCCAGATGACGGCTGTCAGCACGAGCCAGCGGCCGCGGCCAGGCATTCTGACAACGACGGCGAATCCCTGCCATAGGCCGAGGGCGAAGCTTTTGAGCTTGCCGACGGCGCGTGTGGCGCGGTAGCGGTAAAGCAGGGCGCCCGCTACGGCGCAGACGGCGACGAGCGATGCCCATAGCAGCGGCGAGCGCAGCCATGAGGCCACGGCGGCCATTGCGGCGCCGTTCTGGCTCAGATATTCCATGAGCTGCCGCCCGGCGACGAAGAATGTCAGCAGAATGAGAACGAGAACCGAAAGGCTGTCGGCCAGACGGTCGGCCACCATCGAGCCGAAAACTTCAGTGAAGGGCGCTTTCTGGCGGGCTGAGATATAGCCTGTGCGCCAGAGTTCGCCGAGGCGCGGAAAAACGAGGTTGACGGCGTAGGTGCCGAAGATACTGAGAATGACGGCGAACACCGGAGCTTTGATGCCGAGGGCGCGGAGCTGGATGTTCCATCTGTAGCCGCGCACGACGTGGCTCAGCACACTGACGGCAAGCGCCGCCCCGATCCAGCGGAAATCGCAGTCGCGGCGTATGATGGCCATCATCTCGCCGAAGTCGAAATCGCGGAAAAGAAGCCAGCAGAGACCGACGGTGATAACCAGCGGTATGCCGTATTTCATAAGGGCCGAGCCCAGTTTGTTGGCCGTCGGTTTCTGCGGCGGCACGGAAGCGTTTTCTTGCGTCATGGGCCTTGCGGAATTGGTTTTCAGGCCTCAAAGTTAGCTATTTTCCGCCGATTCTCAGCGCCGACTGTTTTTTTGTTGGTAAAATATGGTAGAGAATCATTAATTTTGCACCGTGGTGTCAACAAGTTCCGGCGCCACGGCAATTATTATGCACAACTCCGACAATCTTTCGACTCCCGTCGGGCGCCTGCGCTGTTTCCTGCGCGAGCGCGGCCTGAGTCAGGCCGAGTTCAGCCGGGCCACAGGGCTTGACCCGAGCAATGTCTCGCGCATCCTCTCGGGCCGCATGCCTCTGGGCAACGCTGCCGCCGCGCGCATCGCCGAGACGTTCGGACTGAACCGGACGTGGCTTCTCAGCGGCGAGGGGCCTGTGCGCGCTGTTGCCGAGCCTCAGGGCGCGCCAGTCTACGACATCGACATCACTGCGGGCCCTGTGGGACTTACGCGCGACTTCACCAGCGAGCATATCGTGGGCCATCTGGCGCTTCCCGACATCTCTCCCGACTGTCCGGTCGTCAGAGTGTCGGGCAACAGCATGACCCCCACGATCAACAACGGCGCCCTGCTCTCGATACGCCCCGTGACGGCCACAGGCCCTATATTCTGGGGCCAGATCTATGTTGTCGTTCTCGATGATTACCGCATGGTGAAATATGTCAGGCGCCATCCCGATCCGGCGATGGTGATCCTCCACAGCGCCAACCACGACTATGAAGACATGGAGATACGCCGCAGCGATATCCGCGCTCTCTTCCTCGTTGAAGCCGTGATAAACTACGAGCGGCGCTGCTGACGACCCTTTAAAGCGAACCATAACCAACCAATCACAATAGAAAACAGAAGATGACACACGAGTATGATTATCTCGTCATCGGCAGCGGCATAGCCGGCATGAGCTTTGCCCTCAAGGTCGCCGCCAAAGGAGGGCGTGTGGCCCTGATCTGCAAGACGACTCTCGAAGAATCGAACACCGCTCTGGCTCAGGGAGGCGTGGCTTCGGTGACAAATCTTGCCGTCGACAACTTCGACAAGCATATCCACGACACAATGGTAGCCGGCGACTGGCTCAGCGACCCCGAAGCTGTGGCCAAGGTTGTCAGCAACGCGCCGGCCCAGATAGCCCAGCTGATAGAGTGGGGCGTTGATTTCGACAAGGCCGCCGACGGCTCTTTCGACCTCCACCGCGAGGGCGGACACAGCGAATTCCGCATTCTCCACCATGCCGACAACACCGGCTTCGAGATCCAGCAGAGCCTCATAGCCGCCGTGAAAGCCCATCCGATGATCGACATCTTCGAACATCATTTCGCCATCGAGATCATAACCCAGCACCATCTGGGCAAGATTGTGACGCGGCGCACGCCCGACATAACCTGCTACGGTGCCTATGTGCTGACTCCCGAGGGCGCCGTCGACAAGTTTCTGGCGCGCGTGACCCTCATGGCCACCGGCGGCGTCGGCGCCGTCTATCCGACAACGACCAACCCGATGACGGCCACCGGCGACGGCATAGCGATGGTCTACCGCGCCAAGGGAACGGTGAAGGACATGGAGTTCATCCAGTTCCATCCGACTGCCCTCTACCATCCGGGAGACCGCCCCTCGTTTCTCATCACCGAGGCCATGCGCGGCTACGGCGCCGTTCTGCGTAACCTCGCCGGCGAGGAATTCATGCAGAAATACGATCCGCGGCTGTCGCTCGCTCCGCGCGACATCGTGGCCCGCGCTATCGACTCCGAGATGAAGCTCCACGGCGACGACCATGTCTATCTCGACGTCACTCACAAAGACGCCGACGAGACGCGCCGCCACTTCCCCAATATCTATGCCAAATGCCTCTCGCTCGGCATCGACATAACGAAAGACTTTATCCCCGTGGCTCCAGCGGCCCACTATCTCTGCGGCGGTATTGCCGTAGACCTCAATGGCGAAAGCTCCATAAAGAGGCTCTATGCCGTCGGCGAATGCAGCCGCACGGGTCTCCACGGAGGCAACCGCCTCGCCTCGAACTCGCTGATCGAGGCTGTCGTCTATGCCGACGCAGCGGCGCGCCACGCCCTTGAGAACGTCTCGCACTACGACCTGCGCTCCGATGTGCCCGACTGGAACGACGAAGGCACGCGCCATCCCGAAGAGATGGTGCTCATAACCCAGAGCGCCCGCGAGGTCAACCAGATCATGGGAACCTATGTCGGCATCGTGCGCTCGAACCTGCGCCTCGACCGAGCCTGGAACCGCCTCGACATCCTCTACGAAGAGACCGAGCGCCTTTTCAAGGAGTCGAAAGCCTCGCGCGAGATATGCGAGCTGCGCAATATCATCAATGTGGCCTATCTGATAATGCGTCAGGCGAAGGAACGCCACGAGAGCCGCGGCCTCCACTATACCGTCGACTATCCTCCGCGCGACAAATAACAGAGGCTCTGCCATACCAAACGGCGCGCCAGAGCGTTATATCATTGATGAAGTTCTTCAGATCTCTTCTGGCGGCTCTCGCTGTGACAGCCGCCCTCGCCTCTTCGGCCCAGGACGCCCCCGCCACCGGGGCGCCCGACCCGCTCGATGTCGGGACGGGACGGATTCGCCCGACGCAGGGTTATTACCTGACCAATATCGACGGCGAAGAGACGATGATGATAATGCTCTCGCCCGTCACGGTGTTTCCCGAGCTGAAGTTCAAGAACAAGAAGGAAGAGGAATTCTACTGGAAAACCGTGCGCGACGTCAAGAAGGCCCTGCCGTTCGCCAAGGTCATCTGCGAATCGATAATCGAGACCTACGACTATATAGAGACTCTTCCTTCTGAGAAAGAGCGAGAAGCTCATCTGAAGGCTATGGAGGGCGCCATCTTTAAGCAGTATAAGCCCGTGTTGAAGAAGTTCACCAAAAGTCAGGCCCAGATGCTCTGCAAGCTCATCAACCGCGAGACCTCGACGAGCAGCTACAATATCCTGAAAGCTTTCCTCGGAAATTTCCGCGCCGGATTCTGGCAGACCTTCGGCCGTTTCTTCGGTGTGAACCTCAAAACCGGCTACCATCCCCGGACCGACCGCAAAGACGCCATTATAGAGATTGTGGCGACGCGTGTCGAGCAGGGACAGCTCTAATAAACCGTCAAAGCAATGAAAATAGCAATCCTCGGATATGGAAAGATGGGCCATGCCATCGAGCGCATCGCCCTCAGCCGTGGCCATGAGATCGTGGCCGCAATCGATGTCGACAACCGCTCTGAAATCGACAGCCCGGCCTTCGCCTCGGCCGACGTCGCCATTGAGTTCTCTAACCCAACCGCTGCCTTCGACAACTGCTGTGACGCGCTGCGCCGCGGTGTGGCCGTCGTCAGCGGCTCTACAGCCTGGACCGACCGGCTGCCTGAGGTCAGGAAGCTCGTCGAAGAGCGGGGAGGCTCGTTTATCTGGAGCAGCAACTACTCGCTCGGCGTAAACATCTTTTTCGAACTTAACCGCCGGCTCGCTGCAATGATGAACCGATTCCCGCAATATGCGCCTTCAATGCGCGAGATCCATCATATCCACAAGCTCGACCATCCGAGCGGGACGGCCGTCAGTCTCGCCGGCGACATTGTGGAGGCTCTCGACCGAATCGACGGCTGGACTGAGGAAGAGGGTAGGGCAGACCTTCTGCTGATAGCCCACGAGAGAGTGGGCGAGGTTCCCGGCACACATATCATCGAGTGGAAATCGCCCGTCGATGTCATCACTATCGAACACCGCGCGCTCTCGCGCGACGGTTTCGCCCTCGGAGCCGTCATCGCTGCCGAATGGCTTGCCGACAATCCGGGCTACCACACGATGGCCGATCTCATGGCCGCTTTGACGCGCTGAGAATTGAAAAATCCCGACCATACGCCCGAATCTTCGGCGCCGTGCGATTCTCGCGGCGTCAAATTTCTTGTAATACATTGATAATCAATGAGTAATATTTATAAATTTTATAAGATTTATAAGGCTTATAAAACTTATAAGATCATATCTCAGGTGCGGATTCCCGAATTTCGAGGTTTTTTGTTATTTTTGCGCTGATGGAAAAAATTCAATGGCTGACTCGCGGGGGCGTTGAGCTTCCGCCTGTCGACACGTCGCGACTCGAACGATGGATCGATGCCGTGGCGCGCGGTCATGGCCGTGTGCTCGGGCCACTGACCTATATCTTTACCGACGACCCGACGATCCTCGACGTGAATCGTCAGTTTCTGAACCATGACTATTTCACTGACATCATCACGTTCGACGAAACCCGCGGGCGCCGTATCTCGGGTGACATGTTCATCTCGCTCGACACTGTGGCCTCTAATGCCGCCGAAGTGAGCCGCCGCCCCTACGAAGAAGAACTCCACCGTGTTATTATCCACGGCGTTCTTCATCTGTGCGGCATCAATGACAAAGGCCCCGGAGAACGTGAAATAATGGAACAGCACGAAGACGACGCACTACGTCTTCTCGCTACAATCGACTGAGAAATGACTTTCGACTACGACGTTATTGTTGTCGGCGCCGGTCATGCCGGCTGTGAGGCGGCCCATGCAGCGGCCCGTCTGGGAGCGCGCACGCTGCTCATAACCATCGACATGACGAAGATCGCCCAGATGAGCTGTAATCCCGCTATCGGCGGTATCGCCAAGGGGCAGATAGTGCGCGAAATCGACGCTCTCGGAGGTCTCACGGGTATTATAACCGACCGCACGGCTATTCAGTTCCGTATGCTCAACCGCTCGAAAGGCCCGGCAATGTGGAGTCCGCGAAGTCAGAGCGACCTCATGCGCTTCTCGGCCCTGTGGCGCGAGATGCTCGAGCAGACCGACAATCTTGAGATGTGGCAGGATTCCGTAACTTCTCTGATTCTCGACGGGAACAGGGTTTGCGGTGTCAGAACTGCCATGGGGGTTGAGTTTTCGGCCAAGGCAGTTGTGCTGACAGCCGGAACATTCCTTAACGGACTGATGCACATAGGCCGAGTAATGATTGAAGGGGGCCGCGTTGCCGAACCGCCTGCCCGAGGGCTGACAGAACAGCTCCGCGACCTCGGGCTTACCGTGGGCCGCATGAAAACCGGCACGCCGGTGCGTATCGACGGACGCACTATCGACTTCTCGCTCGCTACGCCGCAGCCCGGCGACGACGGTGATTTCCATAAGTTCTCGTTCCTCCCCGATGTGCGCCGCGAGTTGCGCCAGCGCCCGTGCTACACCGTCAGCACCTCTACGGCTACTCACGACATTCTCCGCGCCGGACTGCCCGATTCGCCGCTATACAACGGACAGATTCAGAGCATAGGCCCGCGCTATTGCCCCAGTATCGAGACAAAGATCGTGACCTTCGCCGACAAAGATTCCCATCACCTCTTTCTCGAGCCTCAGGGCGAAACGACTACCGAATATTATCTCAACGGCTTCTCGTCGTCGCTCCCTATAAACATTCAGGTCGAAGCGCTCGCAACTATTCCGGCGCTTGCCAACGCCAACATTTTCCGCCCCGGCTATGCTATCGAATATGACTTTTTCGACCCGACGCAGTTGCGCCATTCTCTCGAAAGCAAGCTCGTCGTCGGTCTCTATCTCGCCGGTCAGGTAAACGGTACTACCGGTTATGAGGAAGCCGCAGGTCAGGGACTCGTTGCCGGAGTCAATGCCGCACGCGCTGTCGACGGTATGCCGCCGTTGGTGCTCGCGCGCGACACGGCCTATATCGGCGTGCTTATCGATGACCTTGTCACAAAGGGGGTCGACGAACCTTACCGCATGTTCACCTCGCGCGCAGAATACCGCATATTGCTTCGCCAGGACAATGCCGACGCGCGCCTGACCCATATCGGCTATGAAGTCGGTCTCGCCACAGAAGAGCGCATGGAACTATGTCGCTCGAAATACCGTCAGGCCGACCTCCTTCGCGAGTACCTCGAGACGGCGCGTCTGACCCCGGACGAGGCCAACCCTATGCTTGAGCGTTGCGGCGAGACTCCGATAAGCCAGTCTCAGCCGATGGTAGCGCTGTTGCGTCGTGTGGGAGTTGCCATCACCTCACTCTGCGAGGCGTCGCCTGAGCTTTCAAGGTTTATCGAAGAGAACGTTGAGGTAGTCCGCCGCGACGAGATAATCGAGAGCGTAGAGGTGGCGGTCAAATACGCCGGATATATCGAGCGTGAGCGTCAGCTTGCCGACAAGCTGTTGCGGCTCGACGATGTCAAGCTTCGCGGCAAGCTCGATTATGCCGCTTTGAAAGCGCTCTCGACCGAGGCTCGCCAGAAGCTTGCCGCCATCGATCCGGAGACCGTCGGACAGGCGTCGCGTATTCCCGGAGTAAGCCCTTCCGACGTCTCGATCCTCCTTCTTCTCCTGGGGCGTTGAACAGAGAATTGTTTCACGTGGAACATTGAAATTCTTAACCTTAAAATAGTAAAAGCCATTACATTATGGACGAAATCAAAAGCAAAATCCGCGACGTTCAGGATTTCCCTAAAAAGGGTATTCTGTTCAGGGATCTGACCACTGCCTTCAAGGACACCGCCGCCCTCCACGCTATCGGCACAGAGCTGAGCCGCATCTACCGCGACCGCGGTGTGACGAAGGTTGTCGGCATCGAAAGCCGTGGTTTCATCGGCGGCTCGATTCTCGCCTACGAACTCGGCGCCGGATTCGTGCCGGCCCGCAAGCCGGGCAAGCTTCCGGCCAACACCGTCAGGAAAACCTACGCCAAAGAGTATGGCACCGACACCATCGAGATCCACGCCGATGCCATCACTCCCGACGATGTTGTCGTTATCCACGACGATCTCCTTGCAACCGGCGGAACGATGCTCGCCGCCTACGAACTCATCAAGAGTCTCAATCCGGCGAAGATTTACATCAGCTTCATTGTCGAACTGTCGGATCTGGGCGGCCGCAAGGTTATGCCCGCTGATGTCGAGGTCACGTCGCTGATTACCTATTGACCCATCTTTGATTCCCCGGCCTTCGTCGGGGAATTTTTCTTCCGGAGATTGTTATATACGGTATGGCGATGCATAAAAAATCAGAGGCGTTGCGCAACAAGATAGCCGTGTTGCCCGACACCCCCGGCGTCTACACCTACTACGACGCCGAGGGCACGGTCATATATGTCGGCAAGGCGAAGAATCTCAAGCGCAGGGTGTCGTCGTATTTCAACCGCACCCACGACGTGGTGCGCACGAATCTGCTCGTGCGGGCCATTGCCGATATGTCGTATATCGTTGTGCCGACCGAGCAGGACGCCCTCAACCTCGAGGCGTCGATGATCAAGGAATATAAGCCGCGCTATAATGTGCTGCTCAAAGACGACAAGTCATATCCCTGGATCGTCGTCACCAATGAATATTTTCCGCGCGTCATGCTGACGCGCGACCGCGAGCGCGGCGGCGGACGCTACTACGGCCCCTACGCCAACACCGCCGTGGCCAAGACCGTGCTCGGCCTTATCGACGATCTCTATCCGCTGCGCACCTGCCGCCTGCCGCTCTCTCCCGACTATGTGGCCGGGGGGCGCGGACGCCTCTGTCTCGAATATCATCTGAAGCGTTGCGGAGGCCCGTGTGTCGGGAAGGTCGACCACGACGAATATATGGGACAGGTCGAGCGCGTCAGGCAGATTCTCAGCGGCGACGTGGCCGGACTGATGGCATTTCTCCGCAGCGAGATGGAGCGTCTTGCCGCCGCCCTCCGCTTCGAGGAAGCTCAGGAGCTTAAGGTCAAATATGATATGCTCGCCCGCTATGAGGCCCACAGCTCGATAGTGAGCCGAACGATCGGCGAGATCGATGTGTTCGGCGTCGACGACGACGGCCGCGACATTTTTGTCAACTACGTGCATGTTCGCCACGGATCGGTTGTGCGCGCCATGACGCTGCAATACAAGCGCCGGCTCGAAGAGCCTGTCGCCGCCGTTCTGTCGCTGGCCATGAACGAGATAAAAAGCCGTCTTGGAGCCGACTATCGCGAAGTTGTCGTGCGTGAGCTCCCCGACGTCGAGCCTGAAGGAGTGACTTTCACTGTTCCTCAGCGCGGCGATAAAGCTAAGTTGCTGGCAATCAGCGAGAAAAATGCGCGACAATATAAGGTTGATATGCTCAGGAATCTCGAACGTACTGACCCCGGAAGGCACACCGAGCGCCTGATGGAACGGATGCGTCTCGACTTCCGTCTTGACAGTCAGCCGCGCCATATAGAGTGCTTCGACAACTCCAACATTCAGGGCACCAACCCAGTAGCGTCGTGTGTGGTGTTCCGCGACGGAAAGCCCTCGAAGCGCGACTACCGCCATTTCAATATCAAGACCGTTGTCGGTGCCGACGACTTCGCCTCGATGAAAGAGATCCTGACACGCCGCTACACACGCCTCATGGAAGAAGGCATCGACCTGCCCCAGCTCATAGTCGTCGACGGCGGCAAAGGGCAGCTCAGCGCAGCCGTAGAGGCACTCGACGAGATCGGCCTCCACGGCACCATCGCCGTTGTCGGCATTGCCAAACGTCTCGAAGAAATCTATTTTCCCGGCGACAGCGTTCCGCTCTATATCGACAAGAATTCCGAGACCCTGCGCGTTATCCAGCATCTGCGCGACGAGGCCCACCGTTTCGGCATAACCCACCACCGCAACCGTCGCTCGAAGGGGCAGACCGTCAGCCGCCTCGACTCGATCAAGGGGGTCGGCGAAGCATCGCGCACGGCCCTGCTTCGCCGCTTCAAGAGTCTCAAGCGAATCTCCGAAGCCGATCTCGACGCTCTGGCCGACGTTGTCGGCCCGGCCCGTGCCGCTCTCGTCTTCGAAGCCCTCCACGGAGGCGACAGTTGAAGCGGCTATTGAAATCCCGGGGAAATTCGTTAAATTTGCGCCATTATGAAACGCTTTCTCTTTCTTCCGGCGGTGGCCGCAGCGGCCGCTGTCGCTTTCGCGGCGCCCGGCGCCCGCACTATAGTCGAGACCGATGCCTACCGCTGGCAGGGCGACACGCTCTATCAGGACGAGTTCAAGGCATGGGCCGTCAGTCCCTACGAGATTCGCTCGACATATAAGGGACGCCCCCACTATTTCATGCCTGTCGAACAGACATGGAAGCGCAAGAACGACCTGAGCGCCTATCCGCGTCTGACGACGCCGAACCGTCTCCATCAGGCCGTGTTCAACATGGGCCTCGACGAGATGGTCAATGCCGTCGAGCCCGACACAACGCTGCGCACCGGCAAGGAATGGGCCGGAGTGTGGACACGCGACGTCAGCTATTCGATAATCCTGTCGATGGCGGTGCTCCAGCCCGAGGCCTCGATGATTTCGCTGATGAAGAAGGTCAATCCCTCGGGCCAGATAATCCAGGACACCGGTTCGGGCGGCGCGTGGCCCGTGTCGACCGACAGAATGGTGTGGGTGCTCGCCGCGTGGGAAATCTATAAGGTTACAGGCTCGCGCGAGTGGCTTGAGAAGGTCTATCCCATCGCCGTGCGCTCGATAGCCAAAGATGACGCTACGGTGCGCAGCGAACGCGGCCTCGTCAAGGGAGAAACGTCGTTTATCGACTGGCGCGAGCAGAGCTATCCGCGCTGGATGCAGACCGCCGACATATCGCAGAGCGAGGCTATGGGAACGAACGTCATGTATGCCGCCGCCCTGAAGGCTGTCGGCGAGATGGCCCGCATTCTCGGCCACAAGGCCGAGGCCGAGAGCTACTTCAAGGAGTCGGCGAAGCTCGCCGAGGCTATCGACCGCACGTTCTACGTCGACCGTCTCGGACTGTGGGGCATGTATACCTACGGCCGAGACGCCATGATCGTCAACCCGCGCGCCGAGACTCTCGGGCTCGCTCTGTCCATTCTCTACGACATCGCTCCCGAAAAGCGTCAGAAGCAGTTCTCGGAGAACAATCCGACCACCCCTTACGGCCCGGCAATCTTCTTCCCGCAGATTGCCGACATGCCGAGCTACCACAACAATGCCCTCTGGCCTTTCGTGGCCTCTTACTGGACTCTGGCGCAGGCCAAGGCCGGCAACGAAGACGGTGTGGTCGAGGGCATCGGCTCGGTTGTCCGTCCGGCCGCTCTGTTTGCCACCAACAAAGAGAATTTCAATCTCGACAACGGCGATTATTTCACCGAGCTGAACTCGTCGAACATGCTCTGGTCGCTCTCCGGCAACCTCGCCCTGACAATGAAGATTCTCTTCGGTCTCCATTACGAGGCCGACGGACTGCTGATAAAGCCGTTCGTGCCCGAGGCCTTCCGCGGCGAGCGCTCGCTCGACAACATCAGCTACCGCGGAGCGACGCTGAACATCACCGTCAGGGGCTACGGTTGCAATGTGGCCTCGATGACTCTCAACGGCAAGCCGCTCGCCCCCGGCGAGCTTATTCCGGCTAAGAAGCTGCGCGGAACCTGCGACATTGTCGTCGAGATGGACGACAAACCTATTCCGGTGATGGGAATCCGCGCCACCGCCAACAAGAAGGCTCCGCTGACACCTGTGGCATGGCTCGAAGACGGCAATCTCGTCTGGAATCCGATAGAATATATCGCCGAATATGTCGTTCTGCAGGACGGCCACGAAGTCGGCCATACGCGCCGCACTTCCTGGCCCGTTGGCCGTCAGTCGGGAGTCTGGCAGGTCTACGGGGTCTCGGCTGAGGGTATTCCCGGTTTCGCCTCTGAGCCGCGCTCAACGCGCAGGCGCGCCCGTTTCGAATTCTCGGGCGAGGGTGATGCCATGGAATCTCCCGAAATCAGCTATCCGGCCCGCGAGAGCCTCGACGGCAGCCACCGCGGCTTTGTCGAGATCGACCGCACGTCGGCTCCGGCCAAGGCCGTTATCCGCGTCGACGCTCCCGGTGAATATACTCTCGCTTTCCGCTATGCCAACGGCAACGGCCCGGTCAACACCGAGAACAAATGCTGTGTCCGCGCAGTCTTCGTCGACGGCGTCAAGGCCGGCACGGCCGTAATGCCGACGCGCGGAGTGGCCAACTGGCCCGACTGGGGAATGTCGAACACCGTCAGGTTGCCGCTCAGCGCCGGCGAACACACCGTAGAGCTGCGCTATCTCCCCGAAGACGAGAACATGAATATCTCGACAAACCACGCCCTCGTCGACTGCGTTGTTGTTGAACACGCCCTCTGACGTCCGACAATCCTAATTTGACAATGAAAAAAATATTCACGGCGGCCGTCGCCGCCATCCTGACATTTTCAATTTCAATGAACGCTACAACTCCTGAAACACCGTCGATGACCCGTGTGGCCGTCGAGACAACCGCCGGCAACTTCATGATCGGCCTCTATAACGACACGCCGCGCCACCGCGATAACTTCCTGAAGCTCGTCGGCGACGGATTCTACAACGGACTGCTCTTCCACCGTGTCATCAAAGACTTCATGGTTCAGACCGGCGATCCCGAAAGCCGCAACGCTCCCAAGGGAAAAATGCTCGGCGCGGGCGATCCCGGCTACACTGTCGAGGCCGAGATTCTCTGCCCCACCCATGTCAACCGCCGCGGTGCCCTCGCCGCAGCCCGCACCGGCGACAACGTCAATCCCGAGCGCCGTTCGAGCGGTTCGCAGTTCTATGTCGTCACGGGCCGCAAGTTCACAGCCGCCGAGCTCGACCAGATGGAGAAACGTGCCGGCTACGAACGCACCAAAGCCGCTTTCGACCGCCTCGCCCGCGAGAACAACGACTCGATAAAGACTCTCATGCGCAATAAAGACCGCGAAGGCCTCGAAACTCTGCGTCAGGAGCTCATAAAGCGCGCCGAAGCCGAGGCCGGGACTTTCGCCTACACTCCGGCCCAGCGCGAGGCATATATCAACGAAGGGGGTGCTCCGCATCTCGACGGCGCCTATACTGTCTTCGGCGAAGTGCTCTCGGGCATGGACACCATCGAACGCATCGAGAACGCCGCCACCGATCAGGGCGACCGTCCGGTCGAAGACATCCGCATAATCTCAATGAAGGTTGTGAAGTGACGACGCGCTTCACCCTCGACAACGGCCTGCGCGTCGTTGTCGCCCACGATCCCACGACGGCCATGGCTGCCGTCAACATTCTCTATAATGTCGGCGCCCGCGACGAAGACCCTTCGTCGACGGGTCTCGCCCATCTGTTCGAACACCTCATGTTCGGCGGCTCGAGAAACATACCCTCGTTCGACGCCGCCATCGAGCGCGCCGGAGGTGTCAACAACGCCTGGACATCGAACGACTTCACCTGTTTCCACGATATCGCCCCGGCCGTGAATCTCGAGACGCTGCTCTGGCTCGAGAGCGACCGTATGCTTGAGCTGGCCTTCAGCGAGAAGAGCCTCGAAGTGCAGCGCAACGTCGTTATCGAGGAATTCAAGCAGGTGTGCCTCAACAAGCCCTACGGCGACCTCAGCCATCGCCTGCGCTCGATGCTCTACAGCGTCCACCCCTACCGCTATCCGACAATCGGACGCGCCATCGAAGACATCGAGGGGGTCACAATGGAGCGTGTCAAAGAATTCTTCTTCAGCCATTATGCTCCCAACAACGCCGTGCTCGCCGTGGCCGGCAGTGTCGGGCCTGAGCGCGTCCGCGAGCTCGTCGAGAAATGGTTTTCCGACATTCCGCGCCGCGAGATAGCTCCGCGCCGCTATCCCGCCGAGCCGCCGCGCACCGAAGCCTCATATTCCGAGATGGAGGGGCGTGTGCCCCAGACAGCCCTCTTCGTCGCCTATCCGATGTGCGGTCAGGCCGATCCCGACTTCCCGGCCTTCGACCTGCTGACCGACGTGCTCGCCAACGGCAACGCCAGCCGCATGTACCGCCGCCTTGTAATGCCCGGCGACCTCTTCTCGACAGCCGACGCCAGCGTGGCCGGCAGTGAGGAACCCGGCTACCTGCTTCTGTCGGGACGGCTGTTGCAGTCTGGCGCCGACGCCGAAAAGCGCGCCTTCGACGCCCTTGAGCGACAGATCGCCGCGATAGCCGCCGACGGCGTCGGCGAGCGCGAGCTTCAGCGCGCCTTCAACCGTTTCGTCAGCACCGATACTTTCAGCAATATCGATCTGGCCACGCGCGCCTCGACTCTCGCCCTCGACGAGATGCACGGTGAAACCCGCGCCGACGTCATGGCCCGCTACCGCGCCGTCACTCCCGACGACATCCGCCGCGTCGCCGCCGCGCTCCGCTTCCCGGCCCGCATCGCCTACCGTCCGCTCTCCGAATAAGTTTTATAAATCGTTTTATAAAACTTATAAGGCAGTTTTTATGTATCTTTGCCGAATATGGGATTTCTGACGCGATTACTCCGGGGGCCGCTGACGGCCCGTGCTCGAGAGGCCCGTTCGTGGAAAGGGCGCCTCGAAGAGGTTCAGCGCGCCGAGCTCGCCCGGATGGTGAGGCTCGCCCGCCCGACACTCTGGGGGCGCGACCACGGTTTCGCACGTGTCGAATCATACGAAGATTTCATTCAGGCCGTTCCTCAGCCTGTCAGCTACGAACGGCTGCGTCCGCTGGTCATGCGCATGATCGCCGGTGAGGCCGATGTGCTCTGGCCCGGAGTGACGCGCCGTTTCGCCCAGTCGTCGGGCACTTCCGACGGCAAGAGCAAGTATATCCCGGTGACCGACGAAAGCCTGCGCCGCACTCATTTCCGAGGCACGCGCCACAGCGTGGCCCATTATCTCGAGGCTTACCCCGACAGTTCGCTTCTCGACGGACGCGCTTTCATTCTCGGCGGAAGCTTCGCCAATGAGCTGACGCTTCCGCACGGTGTCAGAGTCGGCGACCTCAGCGCCAACCTTATAGATTCGATGCCGTCGGGAGCCGGGTTGCTGCGTGTGCCCCGGCGCGACATAGCGCTGATGGCCGACTGGCGCCTGAAGCTTCCGGCTCTGATCGAGGCTTCGGCCCGTCGCCGCGACATAACGAATATTTCGGGTGTGCCGTCGTGGTTCCTGACAGTGTTGAAAGGCGTTCTCGAGCATACCGGCGCCGCGACGATCCACGATGTATGGCCGCGGCTCGAAGTGTTTTTCCACGGCGGAATAGCTTTCGGCCCCTACCGCGAGCAATACCGCCGCATCACCGATCCTTCGCGGATGCGCTATCTCGAGAACTATAACGCTTCGGAGGGATTTTTCGCCGTTCAGGACAATCCGGCCGACCGCGCCATGCTGATGCTGCTCGATGCCGGAACGTTCTACGAGTTTATGCCGCTCGATCAGGTCGGACGGCCTGAACCGCGTCTTCTGCCGTCATGGGAGGTCGAGGCGGGAAAGACCTATGCCCTTGTCATATCTGGGGTCAACGGCCTTTGGCGCTATGAAATCGGCGACACTGTGCGCGTCTGCTCGACCGATCCTCTGAAGATAACCATAGCGGGGCGCACGCGCCATTTCATCAATGCTTTCGGCGAAGAGCTGATGGTCAGCAACGCCGACGGCGCCATTGAGGAAGTGTGCCGCGCCCTCGGCTGCGACGTGGCCAACTATACCGCGGCCCCCGTCTATGCCGGCGACCATAGCCGCGGACGCCATCAGTGGCTCGTCGAATTCAGCCGGGCGCCGCGTTCGCTCGACGAATTCGCCCGGCGTCTCGACACCGCGCTGCAAGCCCGCAACAGCGATTATCAGGCCAAACGCACCGCCGACATATTTCTGGCGCCTCCCGAGGTCGTCGTGGCCCGGAAAGGGCTGTTCGACGCTTGGCTCGCGTCGACGGGCAAGCTCGGCGGCCAGCGCAAAGTGCCGCGGCTGGCCAATTCGCGCGAATTTATCGACCCGATGCTGAACATTAACAATCAATCCGACATTTTAATATCATGATGAAAAAGCGAATTCTCACATTTCTGTTTACGCTTACGGCTGTCGTGGCTCTCCACGCCGCCGCTCCCTATTATATTTTCTATTTCATTGGCGACGGAATGGGCCACGGTCAGGTTATGTCGGCCGCGAGCGCCCGTAGCGCCCGGGGCGACAGCGCTCTGACAATGATGACATTCCCCGTAGCATCGCTGGCCACGACCTACAGCGCCTCAAGCCCTGTGACCGACAGCGCCGCAGCCGGAACGGCCCTCGCCAGCGGCCGCAAGACCGCCAACGGAATGCTTGGCGTCACCCCCGACACCGTCGCCGCCGGCTCGCTCGCAGCGCGGCTCCAGCAACTCGGCTACGGTGTGGGGCTTGTCACGTCGGTGGCTATCGACGATGCTACTCCGGGAGCTTTCTACGCCCATGTGCCGCAGCGCGGCCAATACTACGACATCGGTATCCAGGCCGCCCGCAGCGGCTATGAGTTTCTTGCCGGCGCCGGGTTGCGCGGTCTGCGCGACAAGTCGGGACGCCCTACCGATCTGCTGCCCGAGCTTGCCCGCAACGGATATGATGTCGTGCGCGGTCTCGATGCTCTCGCAGCCTCGGGTTCGCGCAAGATAATGCTGCTCTCTACCGACACTCTCAGCCCCAACTCGATAGGCTATGCCATAGAGGCTTCCGAAGACGCCATGCGTCTGCCAGACATGACGGGCGCCGCTCTGGCCCATCTCGGAAAGGTCAGTCCCGACCAGTTCTTCATGATGGTCGAAGGGGGTGCCATTGACCATGCCGGCCACGCCAACGACGCAGCCACGGTTATCGCCGACGTCGAGGAATTCGACAAGGCTCTGCAGCGTGCGGTCGACTTCTACAAGGCCCATCCCGACGAAACGCTCATCGTTGTCACCGCCGACCACGAGACCGGCGGCATGACTGTCGGCAATACTGCCTCGGGCTATATGGCCCGTATGGGACTGCTCTCGGCCCAGAAAATGTCGAAAGATAAGATGGCCGAGATGATCAAGAATATGCTGCGCCAGCGCCGCGTCTACGGCTGGGATGACATCCGCTCCATGCTTGCCGAAAACCTCGGCCTGTGGTCGGCCATTCCCGTAAGCGAAGAGCAGGAGAAAGCTCTTGAGGAAGCTTACAGAAAAGTGTTCGTCGACCGTGACGCAGAAGATACCGAAACCCTCTACGCCCGTTTCGATCCCCTGACAATGAAGGCTTTCGAGATAATCGACGCCACTACCGGAGCCGGTTGGACGTCGGTTCACCACACAGGTAACCCCGTGCCTGTATTCGCCCTCGGTGTCGGCGCTCAGGAATTCTCGGCCATGCGCGACAATACCGACATCCCGAAGACTATTCTCCGCATTGTGGAAACCTACCGCGATCCGTCGCCGATGATGCGCGATCCGAAAATAGGGAATAAGCATTAATTTTAAATCCTAAATTCTCCATTCTAAATTTTAGATGCATACAATGAAACTAAGAATCCTTGCCTCGCTGACAGCCCTGCTCGCCGTAGCCACGGTTTCGGCCAAAGTCGACTACGCCGCCATGAACACTCCCGAAAGAAGTGCTCTGGTTGAGCGTTTCGTGGCCGGCGACACCACGCTGACCCCCGACCAGATCGACATTGTCTACTACGGTGCTGTCTTCGCTCCGGGATATGCCGCTCTGCCGCGTTCCTACGACACCATCAACGCCCTGCGCGCCGAGCGCCGCTTCGACGAGATGATGCCCCTGTGCAGAAAAGCTCTTGCCGACGACCCTACGAATCTGACACTGCTGTTCCGGGCCTTTGCAGGAGCCTACAATACCGGCGACACGGCCATGAAAGATAATGCCTCAGAACGCGTCAACCAGCTCTGCGACGCCATTTTCCGTTCGGGCAAGGGGGTTGACACCTCCGACCCATTCGAGGTCGTCATCGACAGCGATATCGAGCAGTTCCTGATAAACTATCTTCAGGTCGAGCAGATTCTCGACAGCGCAATGCTCGGCCCGCTGACCGTGGTGAAAGTGAAGCTGCCCGGACGCGACGATCCGGCATATCTCTATTTCCGTGTCTATAAGCCGAAGGGTTGAAACGCTGCCGGCTCATAGTAAATCCCATTTCGGGAACGCGTTCGAAGCAGGGCCTCGGCGAGGCTCTGGCGGTGCGTCTCGGCCCGGACTGGACGGTCGAGACATGCCCGACCGAATATGCCGGTCACGCCACAACTCTTGCCGCCGAAGCCGCCGCTGACGGCTATGACGCTGTCATAGCCGCCGGAGGCGACGGAACGGTCAACGAAACTGCCCGCGCCCTCTGCGGAACGGCGACTGCCCTCGGAATAATTCCCTGCGGCTCGGGCAACGGCCTGGCGCGCCATCTCAACATTCCCGTCGACAATGTCGCCTCGCTCGACATCATAGCCGGCGGCCGCACGCTCGACGTCGACACCGGCAGCGTCAACGGCCGCCCGTTCTTCTGCACCTTCGGCGTCGGCTTCGACGCCGCGGTCAGCGAGCGCTTTGCCCGGAAAAACCGCCGCGGCCTGTTCTCATATTTCCAGTCGGCCCTCGAGACATTCCGGAACTACCGCCCGCAGACCTACACCATAACCGCCAACGGCTCGGAAGTGACCCACAAGGCTTTGCTCGTAGCCGTCTGCAATGCTTCGCAATACGGCAACAACGCCTATATCGCCCCGGGCGCCTCGATGCTCGACGGCCTTTTCGACGTTCTGATTCTCCATTCCGACAATCCGCTGTCGGCCGTGCGCCTCGGCCTCGACATGATGGCCGGGACTCTCGGCAGCAATGCCGGTGTCGACATGATCCGCACCTCATCGCTGACGATAACCAGTCTTTCCGACGACATATCTCATATCGACGGAGAGCCGGTCGAAAGCCTCGGCGAGCGGTTCGTTCTCGAATGCCGCCCGGCCACGCTGCGCGTGTTCGTCCCTGAAAACATCCCCGCCTTCACCCCCCTGATAACCCCTCTGCAGGCCTTCGGCCGCGACATCCTCCTGACCTTCAGCCATCTCTTCCGCCAGTAAACCCCATCCTGCTGTCCTCTTGACATATCAGAATCAACATCTCCGACAAAGAGTAGCCGCGAGTCTTTGGCCAACGCCGGTTGCGTGACTGCGCGCGCTACGTTTGGCATTGAGTATCAGCGGATGCACGAGCGTGCATCTCACGTTAAATAGATAATGGTAGAATAAGCTTGTTTTATAGAAATCTGTGTGCGGCAAAATATGAAGAACAAATATAATCTTTTGTAGCGAGACAACAAAAAAGCGAACTCGGATTCACTCCAAATTCGCTGTTGGTGGAGTATAGCGGACTCGAACCGCTCACCTCGACACTGCCAGTGTCGCGCTCTAGCCAGATGAGCTAATACCCCGTTGCTTTGCGCTGCAAAGGTAAGCGCTTTTTTTCGTCCCTGCAAATTTTTTGGCGTTTTTTTGCAGTGTAGAGTGCGTAAGGGCGGGTTTTCTGAAAAGAATGAGTAAATTTGCAGGTTGTAAAACCCTTTGATTATGAAAAAAATCTTTATAGCCGGCCTTGTCGGCGCTCTGCTGTCGCTGACAGCGGCCTGCGGCAACGGCCATCGTGATTCCGACACCGATGCCGCCGTCGAGAGTTCTTCAGAGGCTCTGACAAGCGCAATGGAGAGCGGCGACATTGCCGCTGTGGCTGCTGCGGCCGATTCCATGGCTCTCTATCTCGACGAGCTGACGCCCGACGAGAATGTAGCGCTGCTGCTGGCGTTCCTCCAGCTCCATAACGACGCCGTAAAACGCGGCGACCGCAACGGTGACCTCGAGATCATACGCAAGTATGTCGATGTCTATGGCATCGTCGTCGACGAGAATCCCGAGGATATGCGTTCGGCTTTCGCCCGCGCCATGGATGTCAACCCGAAGGTCGACTTCGAGGCTGCTTTCAAGGAGTTCCGTCTGGCTCTGAGCGACTACGACGCCACTCAGATCGTCGCCGAAGATGACGACGAGCCGGCTCCGCGCGCAAAAGCCGACAGCGATTCGACCAAAACCGATAAGAAGCAGGAGGGGTCGGCTACCGAAGCTCCCGCCGCCGTAACTCCTGTCGACTGAGGCTATGAGCAAGGTTCTCGACACTGCCCGCGGGCGCCTGCGCGCTCTGGCGTCGTCGCGCAGCCTGTGGCTGTCGCTGGCGTCGGTGGTCATCATTGCGGTGGTGGCTTTTGTCTATTTCTATCCCGACGCCGCCCAGGGAAATGTGTTGCGGCAGCACGACACCCAGCAGGGTATCGCCATAGGCCAGGAGGCGAAAGCCTATGCCGAGGCTACCGGCGAGAAGCCGCTCTGGACCGGCTCGCTCTTCTCGGGTATGCCAACGTTCCAGATTTCGCCCGACTATCCGTCGGGGCGCCTCTTCGGCTGGATCAACACTGTCATGGGGCTCGGACTCCCTTCTCCGGCCAATCTGCTGGCGATGATGATGATAGGATTCTTCATCCTCGGGCTGGCGCTCAGGATGCGCTGGTGGGTGGCGCTGATCGCCGCCATCGGTTACGGCTTCTCGAGCTATTTCCTCATTATCATCGGTGCCGGTCATATATGGAAGTTCGTCACGCTGGCATATATCCCCCCGACGATAGCCGGCATAGTGCTTGCCTACCGCGGCCGCTATCTGGCCGGGTCGGCGCTGGCAGCGCTCTTCGCCATGATGCAGATTTCGTCGAACCACGTTCAGATGACCTATTATTTCCTGCCCGTGGTTCTCGGCTTTGTCATCGTCTATGCCATCCGCGACATCCGCGCCAACCGGACGGCGCGCTGGGCCAAGGCCACCGGCGCTCTTGCCGTTGCCGCCCTGCTGGCTGTCACGGCCAACCTGCCGAGTCTCTATAACACCTACGAATATTCGAAAGAGAGCATGCGCGGCGGCCACAGCGAGCTGACGCGCGCCGTCGACGAGGCTTCGCAGGCCACTGCCGGACTCGACCGCGACTATATCACGCAATACAGCTATCAGCCCTCCGAGACCTTCTCGCTGCTGATTCCCAACATCAAGGGGGGCGCCAGCGTCAAGCCCGAGAAGGGACAGATGACGATGCTGACCCTCGCCGACCTCCCCGAGGCGCGCGAGAAAGCAGCCAAGGGGGAGATAGGGCCTGCCGAGGCGCAGTATCTCAGCTATATGAGCCAGTATTTCGGCGATCCCGAGGGCACCAACGGCCCCGTCTACGTCGGCGCTCTGATCTTCGCCCTGTTCCTACTGGGCGTCGTTATCGTGCGCGGCCCGATGAAATGGATGCTCGTCGTGCTGACCATTCTGTCGATATTCCTTGCCTGGGGGCGCCACATGATGTGGTTCACCGACCTGTTTATCGACTATATCCCGATGTATAGCCGGTTCCGCACGGTGGAGAGTATCCTCGTTATCGCCGGCTTCACCATGCCGCTGCTGGCAGCCATGGCCCTTCAGCAGATATTCACCGCCGACGCCGAGAAGCTGAAAACCTACCGCAAGCCGCTGCTATGGTCGTTCGGCATAACGCTTGCTTTCTGCATGTTGGGCGTCATCTGGCCCGAAATCTACGGCACCCCCATCAGCGACAACGACCGTCTCATCGACAGCATGATCGCCGAACAGCTTGCCGCCGAGGGCTACGACAGCGCTACGGCTCAGGCCTTCTCGCTCCAGTCCCCCTCGATCTATGCGGCTGTCACGTCGCTGCGCAATTCGCTTGTCGAGGCCGACTCGCTGCGTTCGATGCTGATTGTCATTATCGGCCTCTGCGTGATCTTCTTCTATATGCGTCGCAAGCTGTCGGTGGCTGTGGCCGCCGTAGTTATCGGCGTGCTCATCTGCGGCGACCTCTATATGGCCGACAAGCGCTATCTCAACCACGACAGTTTCGTCGCCCGCCGGCTGACCGTCGGCCCTCCGATAGCGATGACCGACGCCGACCGCCAGATTCTGGCCGACACGGCCATGAACTACCGTGTCTTCGACATGGGGCGCTTCGACTCGGCCGATCCGAGCTACTACCACAAGATGATCGGCGGATACCATGCTGCCAAGCTGACGCGCTATCAGGATCTCATCGACGCCCATCTGCGCGCCGTGGCTCAGGGGCAACCCTCCGAGGCCGATCTCAATGTGGTCAATATGCTTAATGCCAAGTATATCGTTACTCCCGACGGGCAGGTGCTCGAGAATCCTGAGGCTCAGGGTAACGCCTGGCTCGTCAGCGACCTAAAATTTGTCGACAATGCCGACAACGAGATGGCGGCGCTGAGCGCCATCGACCTGCGCACCACCGCCGTCGCCGACAAACGTTTTGCCTCTGTCCTGTCGAAGCCTCAGGCCACCGCTCCGGGCGACACCATCTTCGAGACCTCCTACGCGCCGAACCGCCTGACCTATAAGGTCGACACGCGCAGCGGCGGTGTCGCAGTGTTCTCCGAAGTCTACTTCCCCTGGGGCTGGCACGCCACCATCGACGGCAAGCCGGCCGATATAGCCCGTGTCAACTATGTTCTGCGCGCTATGAACGTGCCCGCAGGCACCCACACCATAGAGATGTGGTTCGATCCCGAATCGGTGCGTGTGACCGACATCTGGGCCCGCGTAGCGATAATCCTCATCTATGTCGGACTGGCCGCCGCTCTCGGCTGCTGGCTGTTCTGCCGCCGGCGCGACGAAGAAGAGCCGGCCGCGTCGAAATGACAGACTTTCTGCGGCGCTACCGCACGTCGCGCGGCTTCGGCGTTCATTCGCCGCTGGCCTATGAGCTGATCACCGGGCCGCTGCGCGACCGCCGGGTGGCCTACTACTGTTTCGACAGCGTGGTGACGCCGCGTGCGCGGCGCCTCGTCAGACTTGCCGCGCGCCTCGGCACCGACAGTGTGGCGGCTCTCGGACATATCGATCCCGACATCGCCGGCGCTGCCGCTCAATTTTCCCATGGCGGAAACTCGCGTCTGCTCGTTGTCGGTAGCGGTGCCGATGGCGGCGAGGCATTACGGGCATCGTCGGAAAGCCTGCTGACAGCTGTCTACGATATGAGCCTCTGGAAAGAGCTCTCAGAACAGCGTGAAGGAACCGAGGCGTTCACCGACGGCCGCGAGGGATTCATCGTGCGCCGGCGCGACCTTCCCGGAACTGTCTACGAAATCAGGTTCAGATGACACGCGAGATCAGCGACGTCGGCCGCATCGTCGACAACTTCGGCGCTTATCTGCGCCTTGAGCGCGGAATGAGCGACAATACCGTCGAAGCCTATACCGACGACGTCGGCAAACTGCTCTCTTATCTCGCCGACAGCGGCATAGCGCTGCGCTCGGTCGACCTCGACACACTGCGTCTCTTCGCCGGCGCGCTCCACGACCTCGGCATCGCCGCACGCTCGCAGAAGCGGATCCTCTCGGGCGTCCGTTCGTTTTTCCATTATCTTGTCATGGAGAACTATCTCGAGCGCGATCCGTCGGTGCTCCTTGAGATGCCGACGTTCGGACGCAAGCTCCCCGAAGTTCTCAGTGTAGCCGAGATCGACGCCATGGAAGCCGCCATCGATCCGGCCTCGGAACAGGCGGCCCGAAACCGCGCCATTATCGAGACTCTCTACAGCTGCGGGCTGCGCGTCAGCGAGCTCGTAGGGCTCGAACTGTCGCGCCTCTATCCCGAGAAAGGCTATGTGATAGTCGAGGGCAAGGGGTCGAAAGAGCGGCTTGTGCCGATATCGCCCGTCGCCCTCGACGCCATAAACGATTATCTGAAAGGGGAACGCGCGGCGCTCGCCATTAAGCCGGGGGCCGAGAACACGGTGTTTCTCAACCGCCGCGGCGCGCCGCTGACGCGTGTGATGGTCTTCTATATAGTCCGCCGGCTCGCCGAGTCCGCCGGCATACGCCGCAAAATCTCGCCCCACACTCTGCGCCACTCGTTCGCCACCCATCTTCTCGAAGGGGGCGCCAATCTGCGCGCCATACAGCAGATGCTCGGCCACGAGTCGATAGCGACAACCGAAATCTATCTCCACGTCGATTCGACAGCACTACGCGAGCAGATTCTGCGCTGCCATCCGCGCGCACGTTACCAGTAGGGGAGCCGTAGAGCCGGAGTCGCGGGCGCATCTGTCGTCGCGGCCATCACCTCGAGAGCTATGGCGCGCGTCATGACAATGTCGTCGTGACAGCCGCGTCGCGCAGCCCATCCGCCGTTGGAAAGCTGTTCGTAGGTCAGCAGCTCGTTGCAGGCTTCGTGGCTGCGCTCTGTGTAGGCGCCGTCGCGCACGGCGGCTATGAGCCGCGTTATGGCCGACGCTTTCGTCTTGACATTGGTGTGGAATCCCGCGCGGCGCATCGCCGTCGGCCGTCCCCATTCATCGCTGACGGTGCGCATATAAATATTGGGATAGCTCAGCACGAGTCGGTTGAGCACCACCGAGGGCTCTCCGGCCGGAGAGGCCGATTCGAGGGTGTTGCTCTCGACGACGAGCAGCGCCTCGTTGTAGCGGCGCGCTATCTCTTCGGCGCGCCGCGCCAGCAGGTCGTGGTCGCTGTGGCCGCGCCATTGCGCCACAACCTCGGGCCGTTCGCCGCGACGCATCACGGCGATGACGCTCCAGTCGGCCGTGTCGCAGCGTCCGCCGACATCGACCGTGACGACATATTCCGCTCCGTTTTCGGGAACGGCCCACACCTCCAGGCCGTCGCTGACGCTCCCCTCGCGGCATCCGAGGCGCAGGCGCCCGACGTCGGCGCTGGTGAACACTCCCGTGCCGCTGAAAGCGAATGCTTCGGCCGGAGTCGACGGAAATTCGGCCTTCATGCGCGTGTCGGTCGACATCTCGCGCCGCTTGCCATGATACCAGGCTATCGCTTCGAGCGTCACCCCCGCCTCCCACAGGCCGCGCTCGTAGTCGTCCATCGCCGCCCATAGACACGCAGGGTCGGCTACCTGCTCGCGGTAGATCTCGATCTCGTGCCACGCCACGAAAACCGGCGTCTTGTCGCTCTTCCCCGCCTCGCTCCGCAACCATTCGCGATGGAAATACGATCCGACACCGTTGGCCGTGCTCTCCATTACTATGAGAGAATCCGCTATGCGCGCCACACCGCTGACGGCCGCCTGCACGAGCTCTTCGGGAGCATGCTGCCGAGAGTCTTTCCAGAACGCCACCTCCGACAGGTGGGCCATCGCTATGTCGCTGCCGCGGCATGAGTCGGGGTTCTCACTGCTGCCGACGGTCACCGTGGCGCCGCGTCCGGCAATCTGACGGCTGTTCTGCGAGCCGGCCACGGCGCTGAACGCCGCCTCTTTTTCCTCGCGCCACAGTGCGTCGGGATAGCCTTCGAGAAGGCGCGTATATATACGACGGATCGTGATGGCAGTGTCTTTGACGTGGGCGCATATCAGCGAGTTCCAGTTGCGGCGGTGGATAATCTGAATCCAGGCCATGTAGACCTGAACGAACGTCGAGCTGCCCCATTGGCGCGCTTTCAGGATGATGATGCGCATCGGGCGTCCGGCCCGGCGCTGTTTTTCGAGGGCGGCGAGCACCTTGCGCTGGCCGGCGTTGAGGCGCAGCCTGACGTCGGCACCGCTGAGCTTGTCGCGGATAGTGGCGCAGCGCGCGGCCCAGTATTCGAAATCATGGCGGAAGCGCGTGTCAATCGCTTCGGCGGCGCTCATGTCGGCAGTGTCGGGCATATCCTCGGGAAGCCACGCTTCCGAACCCAGGAAAAGCGCGCGGCGTCGCGGACCGAGGCATCCTTGGCCGGTCAGAGGGTCGTAGGGGGCGGAGGCGAGAGCCTTGCGGCGTTCGTTTTCGGCTATTATGGCATTGATGTCGGTCATTGCAGCGAGATTTTAGAGATTAGAGTGTCGGGCGAAACTTTGCCGCTGATTTTCAGACGCCAGCGGGCTCGCCGCGGCGTTATCAGCGGCAGTGTCAGCGGCGCATTGAGCTCTCCGCTGACGGCGAAGCGGGCCACGGCGCGCGAGCCGACATCTTCATCGCCACCGTCGCCGTAAAGCTCCACCATAAGCTCTGTGGCCGACGACGTCAGCCACAGTTCGAGGCGGCGCGGGCGGCGGCGCAGCCCCGACCCGACAATAGCGTCATAGACTACTGCCGCAGCCGTCCGGCGCTCGTCGCCTCCGACAATCCACGCCCCTGTCGGCGACGAGGCCACGAATCCCTCGCGGTAGGGCGCCATCGACGAAACCTTCATCGACCGTCGGTAGAGCGGACGGCCGTCGGTGTCGGCCACTGTGACGGCCGCTCCCGTTGTGGCTATCCAGAGTTCGCCGCGGCTGTTGTCGCAGCCTAACGCCGTTATGGTCGAGGGAAATGACGAAAGATCGGTGACGCCGGCTCCGTTGAGGCGCAGCAGCGAACGGCCCGAGGCTGCGATTATGCCGCGGGCCGACGGTGCCCATGCCGACACCTCGCGGCGGTCGATGACCGACAGGTCGATGCGGCTGCGCGCGCTGTTGACGGCGGCCGCATAGATTCCGGCGTCGGTGAACACGTAGAAGTGGGCACGTCCGAAATCCCACGACGAACGGCTGCGCGCGGCGGCGGTGATGCCTCTGACGGTGACCCCCTCGGGGAGCGCAGCCCGGCATAACGCTTCCATCGGGCGCGATACGTCGCTGACAATCAGCTCGCCGCGGCAACGCACGCGGCCGGGACGGTTCTCGGCCGGAACGAGAGCCGATGCGCTGTCGGCGAGCGACACCGGCTTCAGCGTCGGGTTGAGGTAGTAGGTCATAGTGCCGTCGGAAGTCGGTGTCAGTTCGACTTCGGCCCGTGTGCTGCCTACGGCGATGCGCAGCGACGCTCCGTCGCCGCCGGGATAGACAAGCAGCGGCGACAGTGACGTCGGACGTGAATCGTTGCCGCGGAATGTCGCCACTAATGATGCCTGCTGCCCATTGTCGGCGAGCCGGTTCAGGGTGACTTTCACAGAGCCGCCCCATGCGCTCCCTTCGGTCGTGGCGGCGTAGAGCGACGGGCTTTCCGGCTCGACGGGCTGCCGCGTGATGTCGCCCGCAACGATGATGTCGCCGTTGATGCCGACGGCTCCCGCCGCGCTGTCGGCTGTTTCGGCGGCACGTTGGCGTCGGCCGGCGTTGCTCAGCGATATGCGCCCCGACGGCCATGTGCCGTCGCTGCGGCGTCTGAGTCGCGCTTCGTAGGCGGGCGCGTTGATTGTCTCGAGCCGGTCGATGATCTGGCGCAATACTCCCGTGGGAGCATCGCCGTCGAGTCCGACCCCCGGAAGCGTTGTGCGCAGAGTGGCCGACGAGGCGTCGCGCCGGGTCATGCGTGTCAGCGAGAGCGCCCCTTTGGCGAGCGGCTCGACAGGCTCGCTGACCTCAACGACAATCTCTTCGACGCGGTTCTCCCAGGCGGCGTCGGTCGCCGAGGGCCAGCTGACCGCTAAAGTGTAGGCTGTTCCCGTCAGCGTTCCCTCGCCGAGAGCGCTGAAACTGCCGTCGGCGAAAGTCAGGGTGCGGTCGGCAATGAGCGCCGAAAGCGGCGACGAGGCCGACGGAAGCAGCAACACCGGCGGCGTCAGCGCCACAGTGCGCCCGCGGCTGTCGAGCGAGCGGATGCGCGCCACTACGGGCTGGAAGAATGCTCCCGCGGCAGCGGCCTGAGCGCTCATGGCGCGGTAGGCCGCCGAGATGTCGGCGGTCAGTGTGGCCCGGTCGTCGGCGGTCAGCGGAGTCGATATGGTAGGGTAGGAGCCTTTGAGCTTGCGCGAGGCCATAACCTGCTGGAGCGAGACCAGCGGCGACGCCGTCACGACGGGGCCGCGCAGCGTGCCCATGACATCGCTGCGCCGCCAGGTATAGTCGGCGTAACGCCATACCGAGGTATCACCGTCGGCCATTACAGTTACCTCGTCGGCACCGCTTTCTATGACGGCCGCCCTCGACGGACACCGGCTGACGATTGTCACGGTTTTCCCTGCCGGAGTCACGGCGGTAAGCCCCGCGGGGCCCTGATAGAAACAGGTCAGCCCGTCGGAATTGCTGAAAACATGGATAAGGCGCCCTGTGGCGCCGGCGGCAAGCGGCTCCGGCTCTCCGGCCGGCATAAGCCCCGCCGCCGTGGGGCGGAGATCAGTGTGTAGAATCATAGCGTAAAAGAATAGGGTTAGATGCGCGCAAAGCTACGCCGCGCGCCAGCCCTCGCCCCTTCTTAACGCAAAATCCCGTCCGACAAGGCCGCCTTATAAGCCCTATTAGCCCAATTGGGCCAATTAGGCTTATGAATGTCGTGGCGGGCGAATTTTATTTTTGGTTATTAGAAATTATTAACTACCTTTGCGGCCGACAGTTCTAATTATCATTTACCTTAAACTATTTTCCCCAAATGAAAAAGTTTTTTACTCTTGTTTGCCTCGGTGCTTCGCTCTGCGGCACAGCCATGGCGGCTGAAACAGTCCATAAGGGCCAGGGCATGAGCGGCGAAAACGCCTACTCTGAAGTCACCTTCACCAACGCTCAGGACAACACCACTACGGCAACAGCCAAGGCTGTCTATACTCTGACTGCCACTGCCGAAAACAATGTTGCTGTTGAGGCAAAGTTCGAAAATCTCGATCCCGCGACTTTCATCGGTCTTGTAGATGCCTGCTATTTCTTCGTTGAAGGCGTCGGCGAAACCACGCTGAATGTTGCCGACGGAGTTTATACCGGAACAACTGCCGGAACATTCACCGAAGGAACTACCTATACCGGCTGGTTCAAACGTATGTCGTCGGGCGCCTACTATGGCGGTGACCTCATCTTCCCCTTCGAATTCACCTTCACCAAAGGCGGTGAGGAACCGGGTCCCGGCCCCGAGCCGACCGATCCTACCGACGGACGCACTCCGAAGAATGTCTACAACGCTCCCGAAACCATCCCCGCCGACAATATCTTCTTCGCTCCCGGATGGAATCCCAGCGATCAGTATAGCTACACTCTGACCGCCGACGCCGCTACCTTTGTGCTGACCGCCGCCACTTTCGAACGCTGGCAGGCTCAGTTCAAGATTCCCACCGGGGTCAGCTTCACCGCCGAAGATGTTTATCAGCTCGAGTTCGACTATAAGGCCGACAACGCTTTCACCGGTTTCGTGAAACTCTATCAGAACGGCGATGACAATACATTCGCTGTCAGCGAAGACCTCGCTCTGACAACTGAGGTTCAGCACTTCAAATCACCGGTTTATTCCAATAAGCCCATGCAGAACGTGCTTCTGCTCTTCGACTTCGGTACCAATCCCGCCAACACCACCATCGAGGTTACCAATATCAAACTGATCAAATATGTGACCGGCGACGAACCCGAGCCCGCCACCACTCCCGAGCAGCTCTATCTCAACGGCGCCATCGTAGGATGGGTTGAGCCTTCAGAAGCAAATGCCGACAAGTTCGCCGACTATATCCTCGCCGAAACCGAAAAGGGTTCGGGCATCTACACCGGCGAATTCGAATTCGAGGCTAAAGAGAACAACTCGTTCCGTTTCTACAGCAAGCTCGACGGCTGGGACAACAGCTCGATCGGCGCTTCGCAGGATGACAAGCAGAATCCCTTCACCTTCACCGACAACGTCTATGAAGGCGAGATCTTCATCGGCGGCAAAGGCTCATGGCAGCTTCCCGACGACTTCGCCGGAAAGGTTAAGATGACCGTCAACCTCAACGAGAAGAATATCAAACTCGAAGCCGAGACCAAGCAGGATTCTATCGAGGCTATCGAAGCCGAGGCTGCCGAGGCTGTCTACTACAACCTTCAGGGTGTTCGCGTAGCCAACCCCGAAAACGGCATCTTCATCAAGGTTGCCGGCAATAAGGTAGAGAAAGTAATCCGCTAAATTAACCAATCCCATATATTGGCGGGCGCCCCGGCGGGCGCCCGCTTTGTTTGTACTTAAAAAACGTGAAAGCGAGGGGTTTTTCATTGTTTTTTGCTTAATTTTGCGGTTAATTTCCCTATGAACCATCAAATCATGAAATATATCGCAATTCTTGTGGCCGCACTGGCGGTCGCGACGGGTGTCAGCGCCCAACAGCTCAGTCTCGACGCTGTTTCTCCCGGAACCCTCGAAAGCCGCGTAGGCTCGAACGTTTCGGCGACTTCGCTCTCTGTCAGCGGCAGCCTCGACGTGCGTGATCTCGACTTTATCTCGTCGAAAATGACCTCGCTGACAACGCTCGACCTCGGAAATGCCTCGATAGCCGCTTTCGAAGGGGATCGCCCGATGTTTTCGCTCTCAACATGCCGCGCCGGCGAACTGCCGCGTATGTCGCTGGCCGGACTGAAAGCTACGACTGTAGTTCTCCCCTCGTCGCTGACGTCTGTCGGCGACGGCGCCCTTGCCGGGTCGGCCCTGACATCGCTGACCATCCCCTCCGGAGTGAAGAATATCGGAGCGGGAGCTTTCGCGTCGTGCACGGGCCTGACAAAAGCAACCATTCCCGCCACTGTCGCTACCGTCGGAGCCGCTGTCTTCGAGGGCTGCGACAAGCTCGCCTCGGTGAGCTTTCTCGCGCCCGAGGTGCCGCAGCGCGCTTTTGCCGGATGTGCGGCGCTTAAGAATGTCACCCTCGGCAACGGCGTCACCGCCATAGGCGACGGTGCTTTCGCCGGCTGCACAGGCGTCACCGGGCTGACATTCACGCCGACGGCCCTGCGCACTATCGGGGACCGCGCTTTCGCCGGAAGCGGAATCGAGAGCCTCGACCTAACGGAATGCCCTCTGCGCACGATCGGCGACTGGGCTTTCGCCGGAAGCGCCCTGAAATCTCTGGCGATGCCTGCATGGGTGCCTGCCATAGGCCGCGGCGCTTTCTTCGACGCCTCGTCGCTGACATCGCTCAGCGGTGGCCGCGGAGCCACGGAGGTCGCCGACGCCACCTATAAGGGGCTGACAGCCTATGAGGGCGCTCTCAATCCCGGCGACGACATCGTCGAGATCGGCCGCTACGCTTTTGCCGGCGCCTCTATGTCGGAATTCCATCTCTCCGGCTCGCTCGACTATATCGGCGACCGCGCGTTCAGCGGATGCACCGCTGTCAAACGCTTCGACGGCCCGACTATCGCCGTTGTCCCCGAACTCGGAACCGAGGTATGGAAGGGGGTCGATCAGCCTGAGGTTATCCTCTCTGTTCCGGGCGACCTTATCGAGAGCTTCGCGGCCGCCGACCAGTGGAAAGAGTTCCGCATTGTCAATTCGGGGCTCAACGACATCGCCGCCGACACCGATGCCGGGAACCGTCTTCTGCTGAAAGGCCATTTCGAGGGATCTGCTCTGATTGTCGGCGCCAACGTTCCGCTGGCCGAGGTGAGAGTGTTCGACATAACCGGCCGGCGTCTCGCCGAAGCTAACGCCGGAGGCGCTCTGAATGTTGCCTTGACTGTCGACGTTCCGCGCGGAAATATAATCCTTGTCAGCGCCACTGCCGAAGGCGGCCTCTCCGGCGCTCTGAAGATTTTCAGATAAGGCTATGGGAAAGAATAAGTTGCGCAAATTCAGCGAGATGGAGACGCTCGACTGCGTCTTCCAGTTCCCCTGGCGCACTCTCGAAGAGGCCGGAGGCTGTCCGCTGCGCGGACGCTGGGGAGCCGAGGTCTTCGGCAATTCCAACCCCATAGTGCTTGAGCTCGGATGCGGCAAAGGGGAATACACCGTCGGCCTCGCCGAACGCTTTCCCGACCGCAACTTCATCGGAATCGACATCAAGGGCGCGAGAATGTGGAGCGGCGCGACAAAGGTGCGCGACCGCGGCATAGCCAACGCCGCTTTCCTGCGCACCTCGATAGAACTGCTCGACCGCTTCTTCGCTCCGGGCGAGGTCGCCGAAATATGGATAACATTCCCCGACCCCCAGATGAAGAAGGCTACCAAGCGGCTGACGGGAACGCGCTTCTGCGGTCTCTACAGCCGGGTGCTCGCTCCCGGCGGTGCCGTCAATCTCAAGACCGACAGCCCTTTCCTCTATGCTTATACAAAAGCCATGCTCGCCGAAAACTCCCTGACGGCCGAGGCCGACATCGCCGACCTCCACAATCCCGCATCGGGCGCTCCCGCCGAGCTGACCGAAATAAGAACCTACTACGAGAGCCAGTGGATCGACCGCGGCCTCTCGATAAAATATCTTCGCTGGCGTCTGCCTGCCGACGGCGCTCCGCTGCGCGAGCCCGACGTAGAGATCGAGCCCGACACCTACCGCAGCTTCTCGCGCGGCCATATCCAGATGCCTCAGATTTTCGAATAAACAAACCATCTTCAAGCCATGGCTGAACAACTCTATCCCAAACTTATCCTCGACGCTCTGGCAACAGTGCGCTATCCCGGCAACGGACACAGCGTTATCGAGAACAACATGGTAGCCGACGATCTGCGCATCAACGGGCGCCACGTCAGTTTTTCGCTCGTTTTCGACCGTCCGACCGATCCTTTCCGCAAATCGCTTGCCAAAGCCTGCGAGGCCGCTATCCATGTTGCCTGCGGACGCGATGTCGAGGTTGAGATAAACCTGACCTCGCGCCGTGTCGTAGCCGAGGAACCGGTCAATCCGCTGCCCGGTGTGAAAAATATCATCGGCGTATCGAGCGGCAAGGGAGGCGTCGGGAAATCTACCGTAGCCAGCAACCTCGCCGTTGCTCTCGCCCGCGAAGGCTACCGTGTCGGTCTGCTCGACGCCGACATCTTCGGCCCGTCGGTTCCGAAAATGTTCGGGCTTGAGAAAGCCGAGCTGTTTGTCCACAAGGTCAACGGCCGCGACCTCATAATTCCCGCCGAGAGCCATGGAGTCAAGATTCTGTCGATAGGCTTCGTGGTCGACCCCGACAAGGCCGTGCTCTGGCGCGGCGCCATGGCAAGCAACGCCCTGCGCCAGCTCATCTGCGACGCCGACTGGGGCGAGCTCGACTATTTCCTCATCGATATGCCTCCTGGCACGAGCGACATCCATCTGACGCTCGTGCAGACCCTCGGTATCACCGGCGCGATCATTGTCACCACCCCTCAGGAAGTCGCTCTCGCCGACGCCCGCAAGGGGATAGCGATGTTCACCGGCGACAAGGTCAACGTGCCTGTTCTCGGCGTTGTCGAGAACATGTCGTGGTTCACCCCGGCTCCCCATCCCGACGAACGTTATTATATCTTCGGCCACGACGGCGGCTCGCGTCTGGCCGAAGAGGCCGGTGTGCCCCTGCTGTCGCAGATTCCTCTTGTGGCCGACATCTGCTCGTCGGGCGACAGCGGAAGTCCCATAGCCCTCGAAGACACCATCACCGGCGAAGCATTCGCTCACCTCGCCCACGAGGTCATCGATGCTGTCGACCGCCGCAACGATACTATTCCTCCCACGAAAAAAGTAGAGACCCAGGCATGATGAGAAAACTAATGCTGGCGGCTGCCGCCGGCGCTGTCTCGCTTTTGGCGTTCGCCGAGATTCCTTCGGGCTACTACATGCCGCTGAACGGAATCTCCGAGCCTGCCGAGCTGAAGACTGCCGTCTTCACCGTCATAAATCCCCACACCGTGCCTCAGGCCGGCGGCTACGACAGCTACTACTATCAGGGGCTGCCCGTCTACTTCCGCCAGACCGACACCTATCCCGAGAGCGACAAATGGTGGGATATGTATGCCAACATCGACCTCTACGCACCCTCGATGGCCGGACTGAACCGCGAACATTCGTTCCCGAAGAGCTGGTGGGGAGGCTCGACGACCATACCTCCTTTCGTCGACCTCAACCATCTCTATCCCGCCGAGCGCGCCGCCAACATGGCCAAGTCGAACTATCCGCTGGGATGTGTCGACATGGGCGAGAAAGTGAAATTCGACAACGGGGTCAGCAAGGTAGGCTATCCCGTTGCCGGTCAGGGCGGAAATTCCAAGAGCGTGTTCGAACCCGCCGACGAATATAAAGGCGACTTCGCCCGAACATATTTCTATATGGTCACCTGCTATCAGAATCTGACCTGGAACCCGAGCTACAGCTGGATGCTCCAGTCGAACGCCTATCCGACGCTCGCTCCATGGGCCCAGACGCTGCTGCTCGAATGGAGCCGCAACGACCCCGTCAGCCAGAAGGAGATCGACCGCAACGAGGCCGTCTACCGCATCCAGAACAACCGTAACCCCTTCATCGACCTGCCCGGGCTCGAAGAATATATCTGGGGTAACAAGAAAAATCAGGAGTTCAAGGTCGACACCGGCGGCTCCAATCCTTCGGGAACGCCTGTGCTCTTTTCTCCCGTCGAGAATATGTCGGTCGACTTCGATCAGGTTGCCGCCGGAGGCTCAACACGCCGCCTGCTGCTCTTCTCGGGAGAGAATCTGAAAGGAAACGTGTCGGTCACCGTGACAGGCCCCGACCGCAAGCTCTTCGCCATCGAACAGCGCACGATAGCCGCTTCGAGTATCAACGCCTCCGGGGGCTTTTATCTTGCCATCGACTACAGGCCGACCGCCGTCGGCAGCCACACAGCCAATCTGACCGTCTACGACGTCGACGGCTGGGACGCCGGACGCTCGCTCAATGTCGCTCTGCGCGGCGAAGCGCTTGAGCGCCCGTCGCTGAGCAAAATCAAGGTGCTGCCGCCGAGCGATGTCACCTCAACCTCCTATGTCGCCAACTGGGAGATCCCTTTCAACGAGGTCGTCGACTATTACATTCTGACGCGCACCCACCGCCTGCCCGACGGCCATCAGACCGCCGTGGTCACCTACGAATGTGAGGATAATTCCTGCCTCATCGAAGACTTCTCGAACGATCTCTTCGACTATTATACCGTCCAGAGCGTGCGTCTCGGCTACCGCTCGCCGATGTCCGACGCCATCCATGTCGGCAACGGCGGACTCCAGACTGTCGGCCAGACCGATGCCCAGCCGCTTCAGGCGATCGTCTACGGCTCGACCGTCAGATTCCTCTGCGGCGAGACAATAACCGGCGCGCGTCTCTACGACATTGCCGGGCGCCTGCTGCGCGAGCTGCCTCCGATCGAGCGTAACACCGAGATGGAATTCCGTCCCGGCGTATATATCATCACCGTCGACGGCTCCACAGCCCCTCTGAAAATTCTTATTCGATAAAAAAGCCAACAATCAGTCATCAAGCATAATGGAAAAGAACTTCAAGCGCACTCTCATAACAACGGCCCTCCCTTACGCCAACGGGCCCGTCCATATAGGCCATCTTGCCGGCGTCTACGTCCCTGCCGACATCTATGCCCGCTATCTCAGGCTTCAGGGACGCGACGTGCTGATGATCGGCGGCAGCGACGAACACGGTGTGCCCATCACCCTGCGCGCCCGCCGCGAAGGGGTGACACCCCAGGACATCGTCGACCGTTATCACGCCATCATCAAAAAGTCGCTGGCCGATCTCGGAATATCGTTCGACGTCTATTCGCGCACAACCTCCGACATCCACACCGCCACAGCCTCGGAGTTCTTCACCCGTCTGCTCGACAAGGGGGAGTTCACCGTCAAGACCTCGCTCCAGCCCTACGACGAGACGGCCGGCGAATTTCTCGCCGACCGCTATGTGACCGGCACCTGTCCGCGCTGCGGCAACGAACACGCCTACGGCGACCAGTGTGAGGCCTGCGGCTCGTCGCTCAACGCCACCGACCTCATCAACCCGCGTTCGGCCCTGACCGACGCTCCCGTGACGATGCGCGAGACCACCCACTGGTATCTGCCGCTCGACCGTTGGCAGGACAAGCTCAGCAAATGGATTCTCGAAGACCATAAAGAGTGGAAGCCGAACGTCTACGGCCAGTGTAAGAGCTGGATCGACGGAGGCCTTCAGCCGCGCGCCGTCAGCCGTGACCTGAACTGGGGTGTCCCGGTGCCTGTCGAAGGCGCCGACGGCAAGGTGCTCTACGTCTGGTTCGACGCCCCGATCGGATACATCTCGAACACCAAGGAGCTGCTGCCCGAGGAATGGGAGAAGTGGTGGAAGAGCGATGACACACGCCTCATCCACTTTATCGGAAAAGACAACATCGTGTTCCACTGTATCGTCTTTCCGGCCATGCTGATGGCCTACGGCGACAATTTCCAGCTTCCCGACAATGTCCCTGCCAACGAGTTCCTGAACCTCGAGGGGGACAAAATCTCTACCTCAAGGAACTGGGCTGTGTGGCTTCACGAATATCTCACCGATTTCCCCGGCAAGCAGGACGTGCTGCGTTATGTTCTGACCGCCAACGCTCCCGAGACCAAAGATAATGACTTCACCTGGGCCGACTTCCAGGCGCGCAACAACAACGAGCTTGTCGCCATTCTCGGCAATTTCGTCAACCGCGCCATGGTTCTGACAGGCAAGTATTTCGACGGCACCGTTCCCGCCGCAGGCGAGCTCAGCGACACCGACCGCGCCATGGAGGCCGAGACGGCCGCTGCCGCCGCACGCCTCACCGAGGCTCTCGAAGGCTTCCATTTCCGAGAAGCCGTGCGCGAGGCTATGGAGATCGCCCGTATCGGAAACCGCTACCTTCAGGAAACAGAGCCCTGGAAGGTGGCCAAGACCGATATGGCCCGAACAGCCACGATTCTGAACCTCGCCCTTCAGCTCTGCGCCAACCTCGCCATCGCTTTCGAGCCGTTCACCCCCTTCATGGCCGAAAAGCTGCGCCGCATGCTTGCTCTCGGCGAACTTCGGTGGAGCAGCCTCGGCTGTTTCGATATCGTCGGCGCCGGCACGCACCTCGCCGCGCCCGAACTGCTTTTCGAGAAGATCGACGACACCGCCATTCAGGCCCAGCTCGACCGCCTTGCCCGCATCAAGGAGGAAAACAAGCAGGCCGCATGGCACGCCGAGCCTCAGGCCGCCGATGTCGACTTCGACACGTTCATGAAATGCGATCTGCGCGTCGGCACAGTCGTTGAATGCGAGAAAGTGCCCAAGGCCGACAAGCTTCTGCGTTTTCTCATCGACGACGGCACAGCCGAAAAGCGCACTATCGTCAGCGGTATCGCAAAGGAGTATCGCCCCGAAGAGCTCGTCGGCAAACAGGTTGTGTTCATCGCGAACCTCCCGCCGCGCAAGCTCCGCGGAATAGTGTCGCAGGGAATGATTCTCTCGGCTGTCGGTGCCGACGGCCGTCCCGTGGTACTCACTGCCGCCTCGACCGTAAGTCCCGGCTCGAAAGTCGGCTGACAAATATTTCGACGCGCCATGAAACCGCATATCCTGATAATCTACACCGGTGGAACCATCGGTATGATCGAAGACCCGCAGGATCGCTCGCTGCGCCCCTTCAACTTCAGCCACCTTATAGAGAATGTGCCGAAGCTCAAGCTTCTCGACTATGAGATCGACAACATTCAGTTCGATCCTCCCATCGATTCGAGCGACATGAACCCCGAGCACTGGCAGCAGATAGCGCGCGCCATCGAGGAAAACTACGACCGCTACGACGGATTCGTCGTTCTCCACGGAACCGACACCATGGCCTACACGGCCTCGGCGCTATCGTTCATGCTCGTCAACCTCGCCAAACCCGTCATCATAACCGGGTCGCAGCTCCCGATAGGCGAAGTGCGCACCGACGGTGAGGAAAATCTCATCACGGCTATCCAGATCGCCGCTCAGGCTTCGGGTGCCCGGCCGATGGTTCAGGAGGTGGCGATTCTCTTCGAGAACTATCTATGGCGCGGCAACAGGTCGTCGAAGATCAGCGCCGACAACTTCAATGCCTTCAAGAGCAACAACTATCCCCCGCTGGCCCAGATTGGTCTCGGGATCCATTATAATGAAGACGCTCTTTGGCGTGCATGGCGCCGCCGTCCGCTCGAGGTGCGCTACGAACTCGATCCGGGCGTCGTAATCCTGACCATCAATCCCGGAATGACTGCCGACACCCTCAACTACCTGCTGTCGACGCCCGGCATAAAGGGTGTTGTGCTGAAGACATACGGCGCCGGCAACGGCCCGACGGCTCCATGGTTCGCCGAAGCTCTGCGCAATGCTGTCGGCCGCGGACTGGTAATAGTCAACATATCGCAATGTCTCAACGGCGCTGTCCATCTGCGCCGCTATGCCTCGGGCAACTCATTCGCCGACGCCGGCGTAATCTCAGGCCACGACATGACAGCCGAGGCCGCCCTGACAAAACTGATGCACTTGTTCGGAATGGGTCTGACCCCCGATGAGGTAAAACGCGACATCGAGCGCGACCTCTGCGGCGAGGTGACCCTGACCGGCTCCCGTTCGCGCGTATGATACCACTTATCGGAATGACCCTCGCCGAGCTTCAGGGCGTTGTTTCCGCGCTCGGAATGCCGCGTTTCGCGGCCGGACAGATATGCCGCTGGCTCTACGGCAAGCGCGTCGACACTATCGACGCCATGACCGACCTGTCGGTGAAAAACCGCGCCCTGCTGGCCAAAAGCTACTGCGTCGGACGCCATGCGCCGATAGCGCGCGCCGTGTCGGCCGACGGAACGGTGAAATATCTTTTCGAAGGGGTAGGCGGGCGCGACATTGAGGCTGTCTTCATCCCCGACGGCGAGCGCGCCACGCTCTGTGTGTCGTCGCAGGCCGGATGCCGCATGGGATGCCGCTTCTGCATGACCGGCCATGGCGGATTCCAGGGAAACCTGACTACCGCCGGAATCATGAACCAGATTCTGTCGGTTGAAGAGAGCGACAGGCTGACCAACATAGTGTTCATGGGAATGGGGGAACCTCTCGACAACCTCGACGCCGTCATTCCCGCAATAGAGATACTGACAGCCCCGTGGGGTTTCGCCTGGAGTCCGAAGCGAATCACGGTGTCGACCGTAGGGGCGTCCCTGACTGCTCTCGAACGGCTTCTCGACACGACTAAGGTTCACCTCGCCGTCAGCATTCACAATCCCTTTACGGCCGCACGCGCCGCCATAATGCCCGCCGAACGCGCCCTGCCGGCCACACGCCTGCTCGAATCGCTGCGCTCGCGCGACTGGAGCGGCCAGCGCCGGCTGAGCGTCGAATATATAATGTGGAGAGGGGTCAACGACGACCTGCGCCACAGCGAGGCGCTCGCGCGCCTTCTGCGCGGACTCGATGTCCGCGTGAATCTCATCCGCTACCACGCCACGCCGATGTTCGAGGGGCAGCCCCCGACACGCCAGACCATGGAGGCGTTCCGCGACCACCTCAACGCCCGCGACATAACGGCCACAATCCGCGCCAGCCGCGGCGAAGACATCGCCGCCGCCTGCGGTATGCTCGCCGGTGCCGGAAAACCCGAAAAATCATAGTTTTTGCCGTTTGGGCCAAATGATGTAATTTTGCCGAGATTATATGATTATGAAACGCTACAATATTGTCAACAACAGCCTCGGATGGCTATGCTTCGTCATAGCCGCCGTGACCTATCTGCTCACTCTCGAACCGACGGCAAGCTTCTGGGACTGTCCCGAGTTCATCACACAGGGCTACAAACTCGAAATCGGCCATCCGCCGGGCAACCCTATCTTCATGCTCGCGGCCCGCTTCGCTGTCAACTTCGCTTTCGGCGATGTCACCAAGGTGGCGCTGATGGTCAACGCCATGTCGGCGCTGCTGTCGGCCGGCACCATCCTGCTGCTGTTCTGGACAATAACGCATTTCGTCAAGAAACTCATCGTGGCCGACGATGCTACCGAGGTGTCGCTTCAGAAGATGCTCGTCATCATGGGCTCGGGCCTCTGCGGAGCACTTGTCTACACCTGGAGCGACACTTTCTGGTTCTCGGCTGTCGAGGGTGAGGTCTACGCTTTCTCGTCGTTCTGCACGGCATTGGTAGTCTGGCTTATCCTGAAATGGGAGAACCGCGCCGACGATCCGTCGAGCGACCGCTACCTGATTCTGATAGCCTATATAATCGGCGTCTCTATCGCCGTCCATCTGCTGAACCTGCTCTGCATTCCGGCCATAGTGCTCGTTATCTACTACCGCAAGTGTAAGAATACCACTGCCAAAGGCTCGCTGATAGCGTTAGGTGTGTCGGCTGTCATCGTCGGGCTGATTCTCTACGGCCTCGTGCCCGGATTTATCGAGATTTCGCAGTATTTCGAACTCTTTTTCGTCAACACTCTCGGCTGGAGCTTCAACAGCGGCGTGCTCGTCTATGCCGTAATCCTCGTGGCTGTGTTCGTATGGGCAATCGCCGAGCTGTATAAAGGGCGCAGCCTAAACGGCGTGCGCTGGAGTGTTCTGCTGGCGATGGTGCTGAGCGGAATCTTCTTTATCGGCGACAGCCTCTGGATTCCCGTTCTGCTGACCGCGCTGCTGGCCGTCTATCTCTGGATGGCTCCCCGGCTGCGAACCCGTGTGCTGAGCATCGCCGTGGTCAGTGTACTCGTCATCTTCGTCGGATATTCGAGCTACGCCCTGCTGCTCATCCGCTCGAGCGCCAACCCGCCGATGAACCAGAACACGCCCGATAATGTGTTCGATCTCGCGTCGTATCTAAACCGCGAGCAATACGGTGACCGTCCGCTGCTCTACGGCAACAGCTTTGATGCCGACATAATCTACCGTATGGACAGCAACGGAAACTATCTGCCCGTCTATGAGGAAGGCCCCGCCGAATATTCGAAGGTAGCCAAAGCGAACCCGTCGGAACCTGACAAGTATATCGTGACGGGCCACAAGCGCTCGGCAGTGACCACTCCCGAGCTGAACATGCTCTTCCCGCGTATGTATAGCGGCGCCCACGCCGGCGCCTACCGCGACTGGACAGGCATGACGGGCACTCCCGTCGACGGCACTCTCATCGTGGCCGACGACGGCACGCCGATACATACCCAGCCGAAGATCAAGCCGACCCAGGCCGAGAACCTCCGTTTCTTCCTGGCCTATCAGCTCAATCATATGTACTGGCGCTACTTTATGTGGAACTTCGCCGGCCGCCAGAACGATATCGCCGGCAACGGCGAGCCGAACCACGGCAACTGGATAAGCGGAATACCCGTAATCGACAATCCGCGCCTCGGAGACCAGAGCTTGCTTCCCTACGAGGAAGGGGAGGGCAACAAGGGCCACAACGTGTTCTATCTGCTTCCGCTGCTGATGGGCATCATCGGCCTCGTATGGCAGGCCTTTCATTCGAAGCGCGGCATAGAGCAGTTCTGGGTTGTCTTCTTCCTGTTCTTCATGACAGGTATAGCCATCGTGCTCTACCTCAACCAGACCCCCTCGCAGCCGCGCGAGCGCGACTATGCTTTCGCCGGCTCGTTCTATTCGTTCGCGATTTGGGTAGGAATGGGCGTCGCCGGACTGACGGCCGCGTTGCGCTATCTGATCGGCAGGGCTAATAAGTCTAATAAGACTAATGAGGCTGATAAGTCGGCTCTGATTCCCGCCGGTATCGCCGCCGTGGTCGGCATCCTCGTTCCGATTCAGATGGTGTCGCAGACCTGGGACGACCACGACCGCTCGGGCCGCTACACGGCGCGCGACTTCGGAATGAACTATCTCAACAGTCTCGACCCGAATGCCATAATCTTCACCAACGGCGACAACGACACCTTCCCGCTCTGGTATGCCCAGGAGGTCGAAGGAGTGCGCACCGACGTCAAGGTTGTCAACCAGAGCTATCTGACAACGCCCTGGTATGTCAACATGATGAAGGAACCGAGCTATCAGGCCCGCGGCATCGATATGCTCGCCCGTCCGACAGACTATGCCTATGACCGCCTGCAGTTCGCCTATTTCGACAACAAGGGCGACTCTGTGCCTGTCGACGCGCTGACGGCTCTGCGCGCCCTCTACTCCCCGACGTCGGCCAACAATCCGCAGGGTCTGCCGATGATTCCCACTTCGCTCGTGTCGATTCCTGTCGATGTTAACGCCGCCGTCAAGGCCGGCCGCATAACGCCCGCCGAGGCTCAGCACGCCGAAAACGCCATAGTGACGAATCTCGCCAACGGCCAGTGGAAAGAGGGTATGAGTCTCGGAAACACCATCTCGCTCGATATGCTCGCCACGAGCGTCAGGAACGGATGGAACCGTCCGGTCTACTTTGCTCTGACAGTGCCTGATGAATACTATCTCGGAATGTCGCCCTACATGCGGCTGACCGGCATGGCCTACGAGGTCACTCCGCTGTTCAACGAGACTACGCTCGCCACCGGTGCTATCGACGTCGACACCGACCGTGCCTACCGCAATATAACCGAGCGCTACCGCTGGGGCGGTCTCGATGTTCCCGATGCCGACATCTATCTCGACGAGACGGTGCGCCGCATGGTGACATCGACACGCCTGTCGATTCTCAACACAGCCGAAGCTCTCGTGCGCGAAGGACTCGACGCTCAGGACGCCAACGATACCAAGCGTGCCTCGGAACGTTTCACCAAGGCTCTGAATCTGCTGAACCTCATGGAGAAGAAGCTTCCCGTCAGACTGTCGCCTCTGGCTTTCCAGGACGCCCAGACCATAGCGCTTCTCTATAACGAGATAGGCCGTTCGACGGGCAATAAGAAGCTTGTTGAAAAAGGCTTGCAGACGATGCGCGACGAAATCATGCGCTACGCCGGAAACGTGCGCTACTATCAGAGCCTGAACCCGACGCAGTATGCCGCGCTTCAGAATCTCGACAAGTATATAGACCAGACCTATCTGATCACATTGCTGAGCTACTATCGCGAGATGGGTGGCGACGCCGAGAAACTTCTCGCCGAGCTCCAGAGCTCGGGCGTCGATGTGGGACGTCTGGCACGCAACGCCGACCGCGCCAATGCTGATTGAACAACCGCCGCTGCTCTACCGCCTTCTTTTCCCTGAAGCGCTCTGGCGCATAAAGAGGCAGGGAGGGCAGCAGGTTTTCATTACTTTCGACGACGGGCCTATTCCGCAGGTGACGCCGTGGGTGCTCGACACCCTCGACCGCCACGGCGGCGGCAATGTCAAGGCCACTTTCTTCATGGTCGGGCAGAATGTCGAGCGGCATCCCGAACTGCTGCGCGAGGTGCTCGACCGCGGCCACGCTGTCGGAAATCACTCGATGCACCATCTCCAGGGATTCAAGGTGACGACGAAACGCTATCTGCGCGACATCGCCGAGGCCTCCCGTCTGATTCCTTCCGACCTCTACCGTCCTCCCCACGGAATAATGCGGTGGGCGCAGAGCGCGGCGCTGAAGGAGCATTTCAACATTGTCATGTATGACCTCATAACGCGCGACTACAGCCGCAAGGTGCCTCCCGAGGAAGTTCTCGACAATGTCAAGAGCTATGCCCGCAACGGCTCGATAATCGTGTTCCACGACTCTCTGAAGGCCGAGCGCAATCTCCGCTACGCCCTTCCGCGCGCCCTCGACTGGCTCGCCGAACGCGGCTTCACGTTCGCCCGACTGTAATTCATCGCGTCCGCCCGATTCATCGCGTCCGCAGAGTGGCAGTCAGGAAACCCAGCTCTCCGGCGGGTTGATGAGGTAGAGGCGACGGGTAGCTCGTGTGAACGCCGTATAGAGCCAGCGGTATAAGTTTACCATCTCGGCCTCCGGAGCGTCGGAAGGCGTGCTGAGACCGCTCAGATCGACCATGACGTTTTTCCACTGTCCGCCCTGCGCCTTGTGGCATGTCACAGCATAGGCATATTTCACCTGCAGGGCGTTGAGATAGGGGTCGCGGCGCAGCTGCGCGCGCCGTTGTGGCAGCGTGCGCATTGGGTCGGTGGCCTGTTCGAGCCGTGCCATATAAAGGCGCTGGAAGGCGTCGGCGGGAAGTGCCGGAGTGTCGGCCACAAGAGCGTCGAGAATGACTTTACAGTCGATGGTAACGCCTGCATGGGGCAGTGTCAGAGCGACGTCGGCGAAACGGAATCCGTGGAGATTCTCGGTCGAATGGATGGCCTCTATGGTGGCGATGTCGCCATTGGCGATGAAGTCGAGCCCCTCGCGCGGCAGAGTCCAGAGATAATTGTTTTTCGCTATCATCAGCCGCTCTCCGCGGCAGATCTCTTCTTCGCTGTAGAGCACACTGTTGCGTATGGCCATGTTGGCGGCCGTGGCCGAGCGGTTGGAGCGCGTCACCAGCAGGGTGTTTTCAATGCCGTCGTCGCTGTAGGCAGCGGCTACTTCGTCGATGAGGTCGGTGCCTTCGACGATCCTGATGTCGGAAAACCGCCTGACGCTGAAACGCGGAGCGGCGAGCGGACGGTGTCGCAGCGAGCGCCGCAGACGCGTGGCGTTATAGAGGATTCCGCTGTCGAGCTGCTGGCGCACGACCTCGGTCATCACGGCCCGGCTGACGGTCATTCCGCCGCGTTTGAGGCGCGCCACGTCAAGGGCCGGCGATATGTCAAGCCCTACGGGTGGCAGCTGGGCCGGATCGCCAAGGAGAATCATGGAACTGCCGGGCTGGCTGAAGACATATTCGACCAGATCGTCGAGCAGCGAGCCCCGGCGAATGTCGCCTTCGGTGTCGTCGCCTATCATCGACGCCTCGTCGACGATATAGACGGCCTCCTTGAGGCGGTTGACGTTGACAACCGGGCCCGAGGGCATCCCCATTCCAAGCAGGTCACCGCGATAGATGCGGCGGTGGATGGTCGAGGCCGGATGGCCCGCCATCTGACCGAACACTTTGGCGGCGCGCCCCGTGGGCGCCAGCAGGACAACAGGCTTCGACATGGAATCGAGCGCCCGGACCAGAGCGCTGACGAGCGATGTCTTGCCGGTGCCGGCATAGCCGTTGAGCACGAACACACGCTCGCGCGCCTGCGCCGGAGCGGCGACGAAGCGCGCCAGAGCGGCTATCAGCATCGTCTGCTGGTCGTTGGGATCGAAGGGGAGACTGTCGAGAATGCGCTCGGCAAGCTCTGTCACAGCAGCGTCCATCAGCTTTTGCCTGTCAGGATTTCGCGGATGTCGTGGAGCTTGTTGAGGGCCGCCATCGGGGTCAGGTTGTTGATGTCGAGATCGAGGATGCGGTCGCGCAGCTGGCAGAGAACCGGGTCGTCGAGCTGGAAGAAGCTGAGCTGCATTCCGGTGCTCTCGCCGGCTATCTTCGACAGGTCGCGTCCGCCGCTTTCGCCTGCCGAGGCCGCCGACGCTTCAAGTCGTTTCAGCACGGCGCCGGCGCGCTTCACTATCGATGCCGGCATTCCCGCGAGCTTTGCCACATGGATGCCGAACGAGTGTTCCGATCCGCCGCGCTCGAGTTTGCGCAGGAACACAACCTTGCCGTCGATTTCCCTTACCGACACGTTGTAGTTGACGATGCGGTTGAATGATGCCTCCATTTCGTTGAGTTCGTGGTAGTGGGTGGCGAAGAGCGTCTTGGGATGGAGATTTTTGTATTCGTGGATATATTCGACGATTGCCCAGGCTATTGATATGCCGTCGTAGGTCGACGTGCCGCGGCCGAGCTCGTCGAATAGAATCAGCGAGCGCTCGCTCATGTTGTTGAGGATAGAGGCGGCCTCGGTCATCTCGACCATGAATGTCGATTCGCCCTGCGAGATATTGTCGGAGGCGCCGACGCGCGTGAAAATCTTGTCGACAACGCCGATACGGGCGGCTTCGGCGGCCACGAACGAACCTATCTGGGCCAGCAGCACGTTGATGGCCGTCTGACGCAGCAGGGCCGACTTACCGCTCATGTTCGGGCCGGTTATCATCATTATCTGGGTGCCGCGGTTGCTGAGGCTGACGCTGTTCGAGATATAGGGCTCGCCCGGGGGCAGACGCCGTTCGATGACAGGATGGCGCCCTTCGGTTATGTCGATGTCGAGGCTTTCGTCGACAACGGGCCTGACATAGCGGTTGTCGATGGCAACGCGCGTGAAGTCGGTCAGCACGTCGAGCTGCGCCGCTATGCGGGCGTTGAGCTGTATGGCCGGAATGTAGCGCGCCAGCGCGGCCGTCAGCTCGGCGTAGAGGCGCGCTTCGAGGGCGTCGATCTTGTCCTGGGCTGTCAGAATCTTCTCTTCATATTCTTTCAGCTCGGGAGTGATATAGCGCTCGGCGTTGACGAGTGTCTGTTTGCGGATCCACTGCTCGGGAACCTTGTCGCGGTGGGTGTTGGTGACTTCGAGATAATATCCGAAAACGTTGTTGTAGGCTATTTTAAGGCTCGGGATGCCGGTCAGCTCTATCTCGCGGCGGCGTATGGCCTCGAGATAGTCTTTGGCGTTGACGGTGATGTCGCGCAGCTCGTCGAGGGCCTCACTGACGCCGGCACGGATAACTCCGCCGCGCGATAGGTTGGCCGGCGGATTGTCGGCGAGCTCTCGGCATATACGGTTGCGGATCTCGGCGCAGAGGTTCAGCTGGTCGGCCAGAGCGCGCAGGGGGCCGCAGTCGGCGCCGCTGCCGATGGTCTTGACCGTTTCGAGAGCTTTCAGCGCCGTGGCCGTCTGGCTGACTTCACGCGGCGTCACGCGTCCTACGGCGACCTTCGAGATAAGCCTTTCGAGGTCGCCCGTCTGGGCCAGCGCCTCGACAACGGCCTCGCGCTCGTCGGGATGTTTCATGAAATACTCGACAACATCGAGGCGGTCATTGATTTCCGAGGTGCTTTTCAGCGGGAAGAGAATCCAGCGGCGCAGCAGGCGCGCCCCCATCGGTGTAACAGTGTGGTCGATGACGTCGAGAAGGCTCATGCCCTCTTCGGCTGTCGACTGAATCAGTTCGAGATTGCGGACGGTGAAACGATCCATCCTGACGAACGTTCCCTCGTCGACCGTAGCGACGCGGCGTATGTGGCCTATGGCCGTGTGCTTGGTTATGTCGAGATAGTGGAGCACGGCACCGGCGGCGATGACGGCGTCGTGCATGTCGCCGATTCCGAATCCTTTGAGCGTCTGGGTCTCGAATTGCCTGAGAAGACGGTCCATGGCGGCGTCGGAGGTGAAAATCCAGTCGTCGAGTTCGAAAACGGCGTAGGCGTTCTTGAAAGTGTCGTCGAGCCGCCGGCGGTTGCCGCGCATGACAAGCACCTCCTTCGGAGCGAAGTTGGCCAGCAGCTTCTCGATGTCGGCCGCACTTCCCTGAGCCACGAGAAACTCGCCGGTAGATATGTCGAGAAATGAGATGCCGAACGAACGGCGTCCGAAATGGACTGCCGCCAGAAAATTATTCTCGCGGTTGTTGAGAATAGTGTCGCTGACGGCAACGCCGGGGGTTACAAGCTCGGTTATGCCGCGTTTGACGAGCTTCTTCGTTGTTTTCGGATCTTCGAGCTGCTCGCAGATGGCCACGCGCTTGCCGGCGCGCACGAGCTTCGGCAGATATGTGTCGAGGGCATGGTGGGGAAACCCTGCCAGTTCGACATACTGCGCCGCGCCGTTGGCGCGCCGTGTCAGCGTGATGCCCAGAATTTCGCTGGCCGTCACCGCGTCGTCGGAAAAAGTCTCATAGAAATCGCCCACACGAAAGAGCAACACCGCGTCGGGGTGTTGCTTCTTAGCCTCGATATACTGCTTCATCAGCGGCGTCTCTGCTATCTTTGCCATGGCAACAAAGATAGCAAATCCCGCCCGACCCGCCAAAATTATTTGGCCGCAGGCGCCTTAGGGCGGCATGGCGCCGGCGCGGTTTATTGCACAAAAAGTCGAAAAATGTTTCATGATTTCTTAATAATCCCTAACTTTGCGACTGCGAATTAATTTCCGGGCTTCTGCCCGCCAACTACGCGCGCATGAACTATAGTTTTCTCGATTTCTTAGGGCTTCTCGGTGCTGTCGGCCTGTTCCTCTACGGAATGAAGGTCATGAGCGAAGGCCTCCAAAAAGCCGCAGGCGACCGCCTGCGCAACATCCTGTCGGCGATGACCCGCAACCGTTTCACCGGAACTGCGACAGGCTTCCTGATAACCGCTCTGATACAGAGCTCGAGTGCGTCTACCGTGATGGTAGTGTCGTTTGTCAACGCCGGCCTGATGACTCTTTCCCAGTCGATGGCCGTCATCATGGGTGCCAATGTCGGAACAACATTCACGGCGTGGGTTATCGCTCTGTTCGGATTCTCGGTCAATATATCGTCGTTCGTGCTGCCGATGCTCGGAATTGCTGTGCCGCTGCTGTTCGCCAACCGCAGCCGCACGAAGTCAATAGGTGAATTCCTCGTCGGTTTCGCCTTCCTTTTCATGGGCCTCGATCTTATCAGCAAGTATGTTCCCGATCTGCAGACGAATCCCGAGATGTTCGAATTCCTGACGCGCTACACTACCATGGGCTACGGCTCGGTCTGGATTTTCATGCTCGTCGGCGTCGTGCTGACGATGATAATCCAGTCGTCGGCCGCCACTTTCGCCATAACGCTGATAATGTGCTCGAAAGGATGGATAGGTTTCGACTTGAGTTGTGCCATAGTGCTCGGCTCGAATATCGGAACGACGATAACGCCGATTCTCGCCTCGCTGAGCGGAAACACAGCGGCGAAACGCACGGCAATGGGCCATCTGCTGTTCAATCTGCTCGGAACGGTGTGGTGTATGACGCTCTTCTATCCTTTCGTGAATCTCACCACATGGCTTACCGAGGCATTCGGCTTCGGTAACCCCACGGAACTCGTCGGCTTCGTCAAGCATATCGAGCTTACGCAGCCCGAACTCTACAACCATCTCTTTGACAACTCGTTGCCCGCGGGCCACGACGTCATGATGAAGATAGCTATGATGCAGACCTCGGTCAGCTACGGCCTTTCGATGTTCCACACGGCTTTCAACATTGTCAACCTCTCCGTGATGATATGGCTGACGAATGTCTATGTGAAGATCGTGGTGGCGCTCGTGCCCGGCAAGAGCGAAGACGAGGAATTCCAGCTCAAATTTATCTCGGGCGGTCTTCTCAATGCCTCGGAGCTTAACCTCGCCCAGGCCGAGAAGGAGCTTGTCGTTTATTCACAGCGTGTCCAGAGGATGATAGGAATGGTTCAGAACCTCATACACACCCGCGACGGCTCGAGCGACTTCACCCATCTGTTCACCCGCATTGAGAAGTATGAGGAAATTTCCGACCGCATGGAGATCGAGATTGCCTCCTATCTGAACCGCTGTAGCGAAGGACGCCTCTCGAACGAGGGTAAACACCGCATTGCCTCTATGCTGACGATCGTCAGTGAGATAGAGAGCATCGCCGACTCATGTTATTCGATATCGAAGACACTGATAAGAAAGCGCGAGTCGAAGGTCGAGTTCAACGACGAGATCTACGGCAATATCGACGCCATGTTCACCGAGGTCGAGGCCGCGATGACAAATATGCTCTATCTGCTGAGCAATCTCGAGCATGAGCGCGAGCAGGACATCATTGTCTCCTACAACCGCGAGCGCGAGATCAACAATCTGCGCAACCAGCTCCGCACGGCCAACATCGCCAACATCAACGACCACCACTACGAGTATCAGGCCGGCATCTATTACATGGACATCATCGGCGACCTTGAGAAGACCGGCGACTATATAATCAACGTCGTCGACACCATCAAGGAGCAGATGAGGACACGCGCCTGAGAACCTCGAAAAAATCAAAAACGGCAACAAACATGTAACAATGAGGTTACATATTTGTTCCCGCTGCCGACTTTTTATATTTTTGTTTGACGGAAAAAGGATAAATACCCTCCGGCGTCACGCCGGAAGTTCCCCATTCATCAAACCATAACATTAAATTCAAGCGTTTCCGATTTCTGAATAAGTCATGTCTGAGTCAGTGACATCAAAGTCAAAGCCCGGCGCCGCGCCGACCCCGGCCAACGAGAGAATTCTCGTTGTCGACTCTGACGACAATATACGTGACCTCGTCGTCTGGAACCTGTCGGCTGACTATGTTGTCAGTTCCGCCGCCACGGCCGACGACGCTCTCGATCTCGATCTCGGCGGTTTCAGCCTCATAATCTGGAGGTCCCTGGTTCAAGCCCAGGCTGGTCCACTTTGAAAATCAAGCACTTACAGAGTTTCTGTAGGTGCTTTTTCTTTTACAGGTGACCTTCAGGTGACCTTTTTGAAGCGAAACTCTGCAAGAGTGACCTTTTGAAATTGCATGGGATTGCAGAGAATTTTTATAGATTTTTTATTCTATGGTGAACTTGACACTGCGGAATGTGATGCACATTTTAGGCTGAAATAGGATTTCCCACTAAGCATATTTGTAAGTCGTTGAAAACATCTTTGGTATGGGAATGGCCAATCTGCAAGCTTTCCAGTCTGTCCGTTTTCATTCGTATATTCCATTTTGGTAGTCGCGCAAATATTGCGTAAAAGTCTTTCCAGTTTCACGTTTAAAGAAACGCATCAGATGACTCGGGTCGGAGAAATGAAACTCTTCGGCCAGCTGGTTCACGTTTCGGTTAGCAAACAGTAACTCATTCTTCAATTCTTCCAACAGACGCTGCTTGAGCAGATGATTGGCAGATACGCCGAATTGACTCATCACGGAACTGTTTAACGTAATACGGCTCACACGTAGCATATCCGCATATTCCTGCACCCGCTGTTTCGTACGGATATTCTTTTCCAGCAAGTCCTTAAACTGGAATGCGTAATTGTTTTTAGGTACATCAATCGGTAAATGATAAGTGGCGACATACGCCCGGTTGATAATAACCAATAAGTAGTAAAGCACAGATACAATGAGATTATAAGTATCGGCAACAGGATGCAGAAGCTCCTGCTTTATGATTCCTAAAAGACGAATATACTCCGCCATGCTTTCCGGCGAAGCAAACAGATAGGGAGGCGTGTCGGTCTGATAATAATACAGCAAGCGGTACACAAAAAACTTGTCCGCTAAGAATGTGCGCATAAAATCCTCGCGGAATATAAGAAAAGAGTAATCTAGTTCTGCTTCATCCACGTGCCATTCCTGCTGCTGATGCGGCGAGAGGAGGAGTACCATATTGGCATGCAATTCAAATTTGCGGAAATTCAGCAGCAGATACCCATTGGCCTTACGAAAAAAATAGAAGCTAAAAAAATCTGTTTTAAACACCCGGTTTTCCGTCAGGACACCACATACATCGCTACTGTAGCCTGAGTTGATATAAAAGTCCACACCACAGCGTGTCTTGCTAAATGGAACGCTGACCAGACGTTCGGGGTTGACGATTTTATCCATAGATTTCGTTTTTTGGGCAAATATACTATTTTTTATTTATCAAAATGGCATATATTCCTGTTTTTAAGGCATAATGCATCCGATTTTTTTTACCGAACTTTGCGGCTGTAATCAATACAATAAATTATGATGGAAGAAAAAGTAACAATTCGATTGATCCGTAATGCAACATTGCGAATTCATTATGCAGGAAAAGAGATACTTGTTGACCCCATGCTTGCCGGAAAAGGCACTTTACAGTCGGCTCTAGGTGTGTATAAGACCCCAAGAGTACACCTCACGATGCCGATGAATGAAATTGCGGACGGTCTGGATATGGTATTGTTGACACACAACCATATTGACCATTACGACCCGACAGTGAAACAGCATTTAGCGAAGAACATCCTGTTCCTGACACAACCGCAAGATAAAGAGAGTATTACACAGGATGGTTTTACAAATGTAGAAAGCATTGAAAAAGATAAAGCTATTGGAAATTTAACCATTCATCGCATCCAAGGACACCATGGCTTCGGGAAGATTGGAGAAATGATGGGGCCGGTATCAGGCTATGTACTTACTGCACACGGTTTCCCTACTATTTATATAATGAGTGACTGTAAATGGGAAGACTGTATCCGTCAGGCCATTGAACAATTTTCTCCCGATTACATCATAGTGAACAGTGGAGGTGCAATTTTTCCTGAATTTTCTCAAACAGAAGGTTCTATCATTCCGGATGAGCAAGAAGTTATGACAATGCTCGATGAACTTCCCGCCCACATCAAACTAATAGCAGTCCACATGGAAGCTACTGATCATGGGCAGACTACACGCGCAATTCTGCGTAACGAAGCCATGCATCACGAAATAGAAATGAGTCGCCTGATTATTCCAGAAGATGGAGAAATAATAATATTATGAGCGACTTCTCTGATTGGGAAACAGCCTGAAAAGAGGGTTACGAATGGATTGTTATAGGAACGGAAACAGGCAAAAGGAAAGGGAAAGTAGATGCCAATCCTGAATGAGTACGTCATATTGTAGAACAGGCGAAAAGAAATCACATTTTGGTATTTATGAAAGAAAACCTTTTGCCTATAATGGGAGAATACCGAATGATTCAAGAACTACCAAAACAATTTATAGAAAGAATATGGAAAAGGAAATAATCAGAGAAATAGATGTACAGAATGTCATGACTAAATCCTCATTACCAGTAGGGGGCTTCTCTGTCAATCCTTATGTAGGTTGTCCTCATGCTTGTAAGTACTGCTATGCTTCATTCATGAAACGTTTTACAGGGCATACAGAGCCTTGGGGTACGTTTCTGGACGTAAAGCACTGGAAACCTATTGATAATCCGCATAAATATGATGGACAACGGATTGTTATCGGTTCAGTAACAGACGGATACCATCCGTATGAAGAAGATTTTTGCAGAACCCGTAAACTGCTGGAAGAGTTAAAAGGCACTAATGCTGAAATCATGATTTGTACTAAGTCAGATTTGGTTTTGCGTGATATTGATTTACTTAAAGGCTTTCAGAAAGTGACAGTATCTTGGTCAGTTAACACACTCGATGAACAATTCAGATGTGATATGGATCGTGCCGTAAGCATTGAGCGAAGACTTAAAGCCATGAAACAGATTTATAATGCAGGCATACGCACCGTGTGTTTTATTTCACCGATTTTTCCAGGAATTACAGATGTGAAAGCTATCGTTAATAGGGTAAAAGATTATGCAGATTTGATATGGCTGGAAAATCTGAATCTTCGTGGACAATTTAAGAGAGACATCATGGGGTATATACGGGAAAAGCATCCGGAGCTTGTAGCCTTGTATGATGATATCTACAACAAAAAACGAAAAGATTACTGGCAGGTCTTGGAACAGGAAGTAGCTGCGTTTGCTCAAGCGGAAGGTTATCCTTATCGTATAAACGATTTACCATACGGGCGTTCTCAAAAAGGAAAACCTGTTATAGTAAACTATTTCTATCATGAAAAAATTAGGCTAAAAAAATAGGATTATTTGATTGATTTGATAATGACTTTTATCGCTGAAAATCAACCATATAAGAAAATAACGGTACAACTATCCGTTAAGGGAAAAGAGGAAGTGAAAAAGTTGCTTTGAGGGAGTAAAAGGATTAGAAAAGGCGTGTGTTTTGGGTGAAAGATTTAACTAAATCTTAACAGTTAATAAGTATTTTTATTATTTAGAGATAACGGTTCGGAATGAGGTCAAAATTGCAAAAGACTTGTCAAGGAATTGCTTACCACTGCTGAAAATCAATGCTATGTCCGATTCATGGAACAAGCGAGGTACAAAAGAGGCAATTATATTATGTCAAATGTATATTGCCCAATACATATAAACAAAAATGCCACCTTCAAATAACTCATAATTTGAAAGTGGCATTATTTTTATATCAAAGAAATTATGACGTGTTTAGTGAACGCTCATCTTAGAAAACACGTTAATAATTATCACTCCAGCTATGATTAGTACTAATCCGATTAGGGCGGGTAGATCTGGTGTTTGTTTGAAAGCTATCGCTCCTATGATTGCTATTAAAACAATACCAACCGCAGCCCAAATAGCGTAAGCTATTCCAACAGGGATAGTCTTCAAAGATAAGCTGAGTAAACAAAAAGCTGTTGCATATGCCAAAACAGTTACAATAGCAGGTACAGGCTTCGTGAATTGTTCTGATAATTTTAATGTAGTGGTGCCAAGTGCTTCGGCGAGGATGGCACAGATGAGAAATGTGTAACTTTTTATCATATCGAGATTCTATTATGATTTCATGGTGCAAAATTAGCCTAAATTTTTATCAACACCGAGAAAATATCATTCCAACAATGGTACTTTTCGATACAAAATACTCTTTTTGCGAGATTTGTTTTGTATATTTGCAAGCAAAATATTAATTATTTAAGATTCGAATGAAATATCAATTACGAAAAGGTGATACGGCATTTGCGATTGGACAAACAAATTTTAGTGAAAGCAAGGGAAGTCTTATAGATACAAATGGCAGTATAGCATTGTCGGTTATTTCTGGATATGCGATAGCTACTATCAATTTCAAAAAAAATATCCTTCGCAAGGGAGATTTTATTTTGCTATTTTACGACAGTAGTTTTTCAGTAGATAAAATATCCGCTTCTTTTTTAGTCCAATATTTCTCATTATCATATCCATTATTAGAGGAAGTTATTTATAAACCCCTTTCCACACAATTCTGGGAGGCACTGTATTCTACACCAATATTACATCCATCTCATGACTTTGAGCATCTATTGAGCGGCTGGTGGCAACTTATGAAATGGACAATAACAAATGAAAGTCCGATGCAGAAAGAGCTTGTAGCGAATAGCGTCCGAAACTTGTATATTGTAATAGATTCTGCATTAAACCAAAGCGGCATGAGTGTGTTTCACAACAAATGCAGCCATTCAAGGATGCTTATAAATCGCTTTTTTAAACTACTTTCTATTCATTGTCACGAAACCCGCGATGTGAAATTCTATGCAGAGCAACTTTCCATAACGCCTACCTATCTTTACAAAATTGTTCGGAAATATATGTCTCAGTCACCGAAAGAATTAATAGACAAACAAGCCATTTCAGAAATCAAGAGTCTGTTAATAAACTCGGATATGCCTATAAAGTCTATCGCATCTACATTGCATTTTGAAGACGTTTCCTATTTGTGCCGTTATTTTCGTAGATTGACGGGAATACCTCCGTTAGAGTATCGTGAAAATAACAAGGAATGATATAACCTATAATAACGTGAGTTCGAAATAAAATCAAAAAATAGCAAGTTGTCCGTCATTGACAAACTTTACGTCAATGGCGGGCTTTTTTTCAAAAAAGCAGTATGCCGCGATAGCCGACAAGGAGTTGGCTATAAAGTTACTGAATGAACGATGTCTTGAGTGTTCAATCTGTGCGATGTTCTTCAGTTCGTCATTGACCGTTTCAATCAAGGCTCTTTTTCTTAGCAAAATCTTGTCGGCAATACTCATCAGTGAGTTCCTCATATTATTTTTAACTTTAGTAACAAGTTGTATGCCATTAAGGAAAAGGTTTTCAAACAGAGCCTGACCTATATATCCCTTGTCTGCACATAGTTTTCCTTTGATGTTTTCCAGAAACCTACCCTGTTTCAACGGTTCCCGGTCATCCACGTTTCCAGGCGTGAACATGAAATTGAGGATTTCACCCTTGTCATTGATTATCAGATGCAGCTTGAATCCGAAGAACCATCCCATAGAACATCTTCCACGCTCGGCAAGCCCTTCAAATGTCTTATGAATCAAGATTCTTTGGTTACGACATACACATAAGGGAGTGGAATCAACGAAACTGATGCCGGTACAAGTTCCCAGCAGTACTTTTTTGATGAATATGGTCATGGGAAGCAATACCTCCTTCTCCAGTTCCACAAAACGGTTATAAGAAACCTGACGAGGAAAAAGGTGTTTCAGATGTTTACAGACATACTCCTTGTAGTAATGCTTGAAACAACGGAAACCACCGGAGTGAAACAGGATTAGAATAACCATAATCTCTGCATCACTCATACGGTTGGGTTTGTTACGATGCATGGTCTTCATATCCTTAATCATATATTTTTCCTGTTGCAATGTAAATTCCTTGCAAAAATCATCGGCCATACAATAAATCTCTGTAACTTTAGACTCTGGAAACATAGTGGTAATCGTTTAAATGTTATAATTCAGCACTATAAATTTAATACTTTTATCGCTATGTTTCTAATTATAAGTGAAATATATTTATTCTTATTTCGAACTCACGTTATAATAATGTTTTTACTGATATTGCCTTATTACATAGTAAATCCTCGCCCTCTATCAATCTTCCAGTCATACCGACCTTCCGCGACATCGCCAACCTCATTGAGTGTGTGGCGATGTTTTATTTCATCAAAGGGCTGTCGGTGTTCAGCATAGTCACAAAGCCATGCGCCGACCGCTTTCTGCTGCTCGGTGGTCTCGCCGTAGCTCTGCATGACGCTCTTGATGTCGGCGGCTTCGGAGGGAGAGAAGATTGACTTGTGCCGCTCCGTGGCGAAATGGATAATCGCTTCAATGGCTCGCCGGAAAACCTCGCTTGCCTTGTAGAGAATATCGGCGATGATGTTCAGAATATTCCGGCTCGATTTCAGCGCACTCTGCAACCGTTCTATGGTCTTGTCCTTCTCCGCCGTTGCCCGGCTCACCGCCATGCTGATGCGGTGCTGCTCCCCGGTCTTCTGCTCCCGGAGCTGCCGCAGAGCCGTGTCCCTCTCGGATTCATAAGTGTCAGCGATTGCCATGGCACTGTCGCGCTCCAGTTCGACCGTCCGCTTCGCCTCGGTCAGTGCCTTTGTCCGCTTCGCCACCTCTTTCCTGACTTCATCGGGGAACGATTCTTTGATATGCTCGTTCTCGGCTTTCAGTCTCTCGTTCTCCTGCTCGATGGCTGCGTACTTGCCCTTGCCGAAAAAATTGGCGATGCCGGACTTTATGCTGTCCGTGTTCTCCCTGTCAACCTCTCTCGCGCGTTCTTCCTTTTCGGCGATTTCGCTGTCAAGTTCCTCACTGCGCCGTTGCTTTTCCTCGTTTCCGATCTGGAGTTTTTCATGTTCGGATTTGGCATTGTCCGTTTCACGGATTGCGGCATCCCTGTCGGCTTCGGCTGCTTCCTTTTCCGCCTTTACCTGTTCGGCTTCCTGCTTCTGCTTGGCGATGATGAAGTCAGCGCGTTCAAGATGCTCCTTTCCCGTCTGCTCCTTTGAGCTGCCCCTCTCCATGTCAAGACACTCAGCCAAAAGCGTCTGCATGTCGCTCATGGCTTTATCATCCAGCTTGCAGGATTTCCCGGTGTCGTGGTTCATCCAGTCCCATACGATATGGGCGTGAAGGTTAGGCTTCCATGTGGCGGTCTCTCCGGGAGTGCCATAATGCCCCTCGTCACGGTGGATGAAGATTTGCAAAGCTGAGATTCCCCACCGCTGCTTACACACCTCGCAGAAACGGCGCAACTGCTCCATAGTGGTATCATCCTTGATTACCACGACACCCTCTTTGAGCGGTGTGCTGCCGCGCACGACGGTCACCTTCCCGGTCTTCTTGTTCACACGCTCACGGTCTTTGGTCTGCATCGCCCGACCTGTCTTTTCCTTTACCATCGCGGCTATCTGATTGTAGCGGTCGGTCAGTGTCGAGTTTTCAAATTCAGGTGCTACCCATGCCTCGTTTCGGGTCATGAGTTCGGTACGGATGTAGAGCTTTTCTTTATTGATACGGGCGAGGTATTCGGCTTTCCGCCTGTTGTGTTCCTCGCTACTTCCGATGTTGCAGGGCTTGATATTGACTGATGTCTTCTGTGCCATAGGCATGATGATGTTTACAGATTTACAATAGGGAAAGGGTTATTAGGGCGGAGCCTTAATCGGAGGGTGCAGGGAGAGGGTCACTTCCTGCTCGGGGTTTCCAGGGGTCGAGACCACTGGGCGGAGTTTCCAAAGAGAGGGTCACTCTTTGGTCAGGGGTGTTGGGGGCTGACAGCCATCCGACCGGGTTCTTAGGGCAGAGCCATAAGTGGGACGGGGCAAAGCCCAGCCCCTCGGGAGAGCCCACAACTACGTAAGCGCAGCGGAGAAGTTATAGTGGGCTATATCAGGGCAAGCCCTGTCATGCACGCCACACCTCTTTGCCTCCAGCCGCCAAGTCAGAATTTGTTTCTTCCCTTTTGTTGGAATGCCATGCTTTTGTTCATCAGATACTCGTTGAGATCTTTGTATTCTTCATACTCATTTGAGGCATCAGTACACTTGTTTCCCAATGCTTTCATTATCTGCCAGGTGGCCATTCTGCCAGCTTTGTCATTATCCAAGTGGCAGCATATTTGAGAATACTTATTGAGCATGGAGAGAGCACTCGGGATGTTTACAATGGAGTTGAGTACCACCGCATCACATTCGCCATGTAGTATGAGATAGGAGAGATAATCCACGAATCCCTCGAATATGTGACAAGCGGTTTCGTGGTTCCTTATCGTAGTGATTGCTTTCGGAGCAATACATCCCTTGAAGTATGGATTCCGAAGTTCATAGCCACCAGCATCATTCTTGAAGCCAATAGCAAAATATCGCTTGCCAGCACTTTTGTAGTGTATTTCCACGCACTGCCTTTTGGCTGTAATAGAATCAACACCCCTTCCCGAGAGGTATTGTAGCAAAGCAGGATGAGCCAGTTCTTTTACCTCAATATCTTCAAACGAAGTGTCCTTTTGTGAGCAAGTAGAATGGATTGGTATTGTGGGTAGAATGATTGAATGCCCCATCATGTGCAATACTTCTGAAATGTTTTGCGTGTGGTATAGTTGCATCGCCAAATCAATGATGTTACCTCCTTTGCCCAGTGCAAAGTCATACCACACGTTTTTGGTTAAATCCACCTTAAATGATGCGGTTTTCTCCGTATGTAGTGGCGATAAGTACCACCACTTATTTCCTTTTCTGTTTATTGGTTCATATCCCTTGCTTGCAAGGAAGTTGGATATTTGGATTGCCTTTATTTCTTGTATAGTCATAATGTGAGTGATTTGTTGAAATGTTGAGTTGTTGAGAGAATGGGCTGGTGAAAAGAAAAATAGCTTTCTCTTTTGCCCAGTTACACCTCTTGTTGAGTGCTTGTTGAATTGTATTTGTTTGAGTACCAAAGATTAGTTTGTTGTTCTCAACAATTCAACAACTCAACAAAGGATTATAAACCTAAAGAGTCTATAAATTCCTTGGTCACCGTGTAGAAACGTCCCACTCTGCTAATTGAGGAAACACGCCCCGGCTTAGTGTAGTCACATTGATAGGCAAGATAGGTCAGTGCATTGTGAGCAGGGGTAAGTCGCCAGACATCTTTCACGACCTTTCGTATCTGCCATTGCTCCACTTTTACACCGTTCATGGTCAGTAACGGTATTAAGTCTTGAGGGATGAACGACAGCTTGTCAACGTGTTGCGTTTCCATAATGTCACGTATCAGCTCTACCATATCCAACTCCGTATGGTTGCGGTTGCACTGGATAATGCGGTCAAGAGCCTCTGTCCTGATAAGGGTAGGATGAAACCACATACGCCCCTCTTTGTTAGTGGAGAGTGTGCGGTGCTGGAGATAATAGAGGAATGCAGGTATCTGTTCCTTTAGCTTTTGTAGGAAATTGGTATCATCGCTTTCAAGTGGTCGGATTTTACGCACCCAATAGCGATTTTCTCCTGGGTCAATGATAACAGGGTAAAGTTCGTTATTGGAACATAGTACGAACTTGGCAAAGAAGTTTACCTCCTGTCTGTCTTTACCCTTGGCCTCCACCTTGTAGGTTTGGGCTGTGCTTAGGTTCTTCAATCGCTCGGAATCTTCTCTACGACTCAACAGCACCTCGTCCACAACGATGAGTAACTTGCCAGCCCAGTCTGCATTGAACTGGCTCCTGAAATCCTCGTTTGTATTAAAGGTGGCATTGTCCTGAAAGATACTTTTCAGAAAGTTCAGGAAAGTGGTCTTTCCTGTATTTCGTTCCTCTGACACCAATAACAGGATGGGGAGTTTCTGAGTCGGCTGCATATAAAGCAACTGCATATAGTCCAACCCCAGTTCGTATTGCTCCTCAAAGATGTGGTGTAGCAGTTTTTCAATATCTGAGAAATTCCCTTCTGCCGGAACATGGTCAATTGGTTCATACAGATTATAGAAACCTGCAACATCCTTTTGATAGTCTGTGTGACTTGGCACTGTGCAAAAACCATTATATTTATCAATAGTAGGGATATTGTGCTTACCATAATCTTGTCGGATAGTGCCAAAGCTCCATTGCAATCTGCGGGTAGTCATCGTTCCATCTGCCAAAGGCTGCTGCACTACCTTATATATAGTAGTGCCTACTCGAATGTATTGTTCTTCCATAATGCTTGCTTTTAGATTAAACATTTGGATTAACGCTATTAGCAGTTTGTACTTTAGCTTTCAGAAGTGAGGAGATTTCCTTCTTCGAGTAAAGATTACGTCCACCCAATTTGTGAACTATAATTCTTCCCTCCTTCTGCATACGCCACAAGGTGGTATAGGTTATGTGGAGTCGTTCACATACCTGGTCGCGAGTAAAATACTCGTCACTCTCTTCTGGTGTCAAATCGGCCTGTGGCTTTTTCCCAACTATTTCTTCCACCAATTCAGAAACAACCTGTTTCAGGTCATCCTTCTGTAACATTATAAAATTGCCTTGCATATCATGTTGTTTTAATAATTACGCTGCGAAATTACGATGGAATAAAATGAAAGCACCTCGGTAAAAATCATGACGATTTCTGCCGAGGTGCTTTTAACGGAACAGCGTTTCTTTTTAACAAATCAAGCCTTTATGATGCAATCAATATACATCAGGGGAAAGTAAGGTGCGCAGTCTTATGCTTATCAACTTTGCCTGTTCTTTTCCTGTTTGAACAGTCTTTTCTGATAAACTCAAATTATAGTCGTTGCCACGTTCACTGACAATGGCATTATAAAGGGCTTCTCCCCAATCAAAGCCAGACTTAAATCCAAGGGATGGGAATTTTTCCAAGATGGCTGTATGGAAAGTACGATAGTTATAGGTATCATTAAGCAAGCTTCCATTGGTCAGCGCAGCAAAAATATAAGCAAGAATAGAATCCGTATCATTCGTTTCCATCCATTCGGTGAGTATTTTTTCTATCTCGTTGGTAAGAAGTTCTGCATGAGGTAGTATAAGCATTTCTTCAAGCAGGACACAGACTTGCTTACGTCCACGTCTGCCTTTACTCTCTTGTAATGCAGAATTAGCTACATCTTTGACTACACGATTGTTTGCTGCTTTCCATGTGCCTTTAGTGTAAGTCGCTTTATCCATACTGGTAAGCATCAAAGAGCGCATAATTTGTTCGCCAAAGTTTTTCTGCCAAAAAGAAGGCTTCTCTCCCATCATTGTTTTGGATAATAAATCAGCGGACTTCACGAAACCATTATCAAATATCATCCAATAGAACACACTGAACAAGAAAGGATTATTGTGCTGCAATTTATCTTTTGTTTCCTCTTTGTTAAATGTAGAGGCAAACAATTCAGTCAGTTTTTCGTGTGCCTGCTGACTAACATTAGAAAATTGAGCTTTGTTGTAGCTCTCAGTTCCTGGGCATAGGCTTAACAATAATTCGGAGATACCTTTTATACCATCAAGCGACAGCAGCTCTATCAAGTAGGAAAAACCTTTGAAGGAGAAGCTCATGTCACCCTCGTATGCTTTTGTGAAGAGATTTGTGAACTCTTGATATTCTTTCGGGTGTTCGTAATGCCAACGGCGCAAACGCAATAGATTCAGTTCTCGGTCTGATGCCTCTTGAGTTTCCTGCTCTTTATCCTGCAAGTGGAATTTAACCCCATCTTTGATATATTGCGCATCCGTAGATTGCTCAAATTTAGTCATGGCACTCTCTATTTCCTCAAACCCATTATCCAATTCCAAATAGCAATGCATACAACAAGCAGCCATATCGCCTTCTTCTGCGGCTTTAGAGAAGGTGTTTATTATGTTCTCAACAGGCATATTCTTTGCAGCCATTGCCTCTAAAAGCATATTTTGAAGCGAGTAAGTTTCATCGCATTCTGCCACATTGGTTCCATCTTGTGATAGAATGTCCAATGTGGAATGAATCTTGCTTTTGAACTCTGCATAGATTTCTTGGTTCGCCTCAAGCCATTCCTTCATCTTATTGTCCATAAGTGTCGTTTTAGCTAATAGGGTTAATCTTTAAGACAAGCCAGCGGAATGACTTTCACGCCATCCTGACGAGTGTATGCCATGCTTCCACCAGTCATCACTATCAGCAAATCTGGTTCTCGAATGGGCATCTGTTTCTCTGTTGTGTTATGTTCCTGTATAAGCCTTTTGAGTTCAAGCAGATGCTTGGCTCCATCGTCAATCTCACGACTGCCAAGTTTGCACTCTATCAAGGCATACCGTCCATCTTCCAGATGCAGCACTATATCCGCTTCCAAATCATATCGGTCATGATAATAAGACACGTGACTATTTAAGTCTATAGTATATGCCTTTAAGTCACGAATACACATCTGTTCAAAGATAAACCCAAACGTCTTGAGCTGCATGCTCAACGCTTCAGGAGACAACCCCAAAAGAGCAATCGGAATGGAAGGGTCGCAGAAACATCGTTTCACGCCACTTCTGATAGCGGTTTTACTTCTAATTGCAGGACACCATGCACTTATGTTCTGGATAACAAATAGCTTTTCCAAAGCTGCAACATAGTCATCAAATGTGTCCACGTGGCAACTTACTTCGCCAGATGAGGTCACATCATCCAAAAGCGACTTCTTCTTGACCAGAGTCGAAACATTTCTGGCATACGCCCGAAGTATCATACTGGTCAGTCTGGCATCTCTTTTCTTGCCATCAATGCTAGAAATGTCGTTGGAGCAAATTGTTTGAACATAGTTCTTTGCAACGAGTAGTTGAGCCTTTGGGGTACGAGCCAACAAAGAAGCTGGCCATCCGCCTCGGGAGGCTGCAAAGATTAATTCCTCAACGGTCATCTTAGACATCTTACCGTCAATATCATAATCTGGATTGTTGAAAAGTTCTTTCAACGAAACTTCACCTGTAGATTCTTGTGATTCCCACAAACTCATAGGCAGCATACGCAGTCTGGCAATACGACCAACTCCAGAATGGTGTATTTGGGATTTGTCAACGGCATTGGAACCTGTAAGTATAAATTGTCCGGGGATTTGACGATCATCAACAACAGTTCGTACTGCATCCCACAACATTGGAGCATCTTGCCACTCATCAATAAGGCGAGGCGTAGCTCCATTTAACAGAATGGACGGCTTAGTTTTAGCGGTGACCAAATACTCCTCACGCAAACTAGGATCTTGCATTCTCAAGATGCTGTTTGCAAGTTGAGACGCAGTTGTGGTTTTGCCACACCATTTTGGTCCTTCTATCAATACAGCCCCAAATGCATCCAGTAAGTCTTGCAACAGGGCATCGGCAGTTCTTTTATAGTAACTCATATAATATGCTTTTTCAATTGCAAAGATACACATTTTCTGCGAAATGCATGGCCAATTCGTGTTTTTTGTGGCATTTCAATCCACTTTTTTGCGGTGTTTTATTCGGTATTTTTGTGGCATTTCAATCCACTTTTTTGCGGTATTTCACTTGGTATTCTTGCGATGAACAACTATAATTAGTCTGATAAGTTAGCCATCAACTCCATCCGTTCCTTCTCGCTCAAGCCTTTCAGCATCTCAAGCAAGGCTTTCTTATCTACCACAGGAGTGCTTTCTTTCGACTTCTCATTGAGTAGATAATGGTTATACTCCAGCATCTTTGCAAGAGGATAGGCACCGATATAATTGGAAGTAATGTCACCGCCGCCACTGTGCCCCATGCTGTCGCTTATATATTTATAAGGTACGACACCAGAGTTATTGAGATTGGTAGCGAAGCTGTGCCTTGCCCAAGTGGGTGATGGCGCCTGTTCCATATCCAATAGTTTGGCAACTTTTGCCATGTGCTCACGTATATATCTGTTGTAGCGTTGGATAACCCATATCTCTTGTTCTGGTGTGATTAGCTCACTCATGATGGGAAACACCCTCCGCCCAAGTTTTGGGACATTGCCATACCGGTTGAGTATCTCTTGAATCTCGGAAGTGACAGGAAATATCACTTCGCTGGCACTCTCGTTCCGCTCACGAGTTTTGTGGCGAAGGAAACGAAGCTGTTTGCCATGAGTGGCATAGTATAGTTCATCATAAGTCAGTCGGAGTGTATCAGCAAGGTTCTGTCCATCGCCCAAATACATAAAAAGGAATAGTCCAAGGTCGCGAAATATGGCATACTTCTCTCTGCCGAGGAACAGCTCATTTCCATCTTTGTCTTTTGCTTCGTCAGCTTTCCAAAAGTCATAGAGCTTTCGCATGGTAGCCACGTCAAGAAACTCATGTTTACGGCTCTGCGCTTTGTTGTAGCCCGTGTCCTTAAACATTTCTTTGGTATCACCTTTCATCAGTCCGTTAGCGATGCACATATTGATTATAGTCCTTAGACTGCGAAGTGCGATAGCAATAGTGGTGGTGCTCAATTCATTCTTCTTCATGATTTTTACCCATTTCAAGATAAAGTCACGGTTAATATCTGCAAACGATACATCCGTTCCCAAATCTTTCACAAAGCGGTTGCGTACATCCTTACTACAACGAGCGGAACCAGCCTTGCCTTCATTGGTCTTAGATTGAATGTACGAATCCCAAACTGTGATGATGGTGCTGTCATCGTCTTTCTTGCCTTGGAACCTGTCTTGCAACTTGCGAAGAGAGAAATTGTTTTCCGAGATAAGTTGGTTAACCATCAGTTCCACTCTGTCCATCAGATTCTTCATATCGTTACGCTCCGCTAATTGGATGCGCCGACCGCTTTTCTCATAATCGCAAAGAACCAACCATTCTTCCATAGTGTATGATTTTCCTAAACGCAGGAAAATCTTTTGTCCGCCATGACACACACGCACAGCTACTGGAAGCGGTTGCGAATAGTCGCCCGCTTTTCGTATGTCAAGAGTCAGCGAACCATATACATTACCATTCGCAGCCGTAAATTTCGCAAGGCATTTTTCTCCTCTTGCATTGGATTTTCCGTTCTTCTTTGCCATTTCGGTGACCTTATTCGTTTTTTCAATCTCCATAATGCACTTATTTATAGTTAATATTCTGCTCGTTTTGGTGACCTTCAGGTGACCTTTTCGCACGAAAACCACTGCAAATATACGTATTTTTCTGCAAACAGCAAAATGTGTTAGATGCTGATTATCAATACAATTACACTTTATACAATCCCATGAAATAATCCACAAAAAGACTCATAATCCTCGACACCGAACTGCGCGGAACCGTCAGCGGCTACAGCTTTATCGCAGCCCTGCGCGACGACCCCGCAGCGTGTTCAGTTCCCTTTATAATCTGCAGTGCCCTCGACAGCGAGGACGATGTTATCCGCGGCTTCGACGCCGGAGCCGACGACTATATCGTCAAACCTTTCTCGCTGCGCGAGATGGTTGCCCGTGTCAAATCGCTGCTGCGCCGCCTTCTCCTGCGTGCCGCGGCCCGTGCTCCGAAGCCTGCCCCGGTCTCGCCAACCTACCGTTTCGCCGGAATAACGATATATGCCGACAAATCGCGCCTCGAAATCGACGGACGCCCCGTAACACTTTCGCCCACGGAATTCCTCATACTGAAGCTCTTCGTGAAAGAGCCGGGCAGGTTCTATTCGCGCGATGAGATACAGTCGTTCGTCTGGGGCGACAACGAGCCCGTGTCGGCCCGCACAATCGACGTCAACATCTCGCGTCTGCGCAAAAAGCTCGGAAACTACGGCGCCAATATCGTCTCGCGTCCCGGAACCGGCTACGGCCTCGTCTGACGCGCGTTCCGGCTGAAATCGGCGGTGCCGATTGCCGTTATCGAATTTTTCCCTTACAAGCTGTTTCGCGCCACCCGTGAGGGCGATAATTTTGCAGCCGTAAAAAAGCTGCTATGACACAATCACAGATTTGGTTTCTGATCGCGGGGCTGCTGCTGGCATTTTTGTGCCTGCCCCCGCTGCTCCGTATACGCGCCTTTATAAGAAGGCGTCATGGCCGTCTGCTTCAGATCGGCAAGGTGAGCGACATTTTCTATGTTCCGGGCGATTCCGACAACGACGTTGACGATGATGACGACTACTGACCGAACAGGATGCTCCGAAAGCGAGTTCACAGGTTTTCTGGCCGATTATGCGGCCGCGATGCTCAGATGCGGTGCTACGTGTGTCAGAATCGAGAAGAACGTTGGCCGCATTGCCGCCCGTTTCGGTGTCTCGGCCGACATAACAGTGATGCCTGCCCATGTCCAGATCTCGACATGGTCGCGTGAGCGTCCCTGCGGTGAGGTAGCAGTCAGGCGTATCAGCCCCGGAGCCATTGATTTCGACCGCAATGCTCGCCTCAGCCGCCTCAGCTGGGACGTGGCCGACGGAAAACTGGACTTTGATCGGATGACGGCGCGCTTCGAAGCCATAAGGCGCATTGCGCCGGGCTGCCGCACCCGGGTTCTGCTGCTCTCGGCGCTGGCGAACGCTTCGTTCTGCCGCCTTTTCGGCGGCGACGCCGCGGCCATGCTGACAGTGTTTGCGGCCACCATCGGCGGAATGTGCCTCAAGCAGATGATGACAGCCCGCGGCGCCGACGCGAGAGTGGCTGTTTTCTGCGCCGCTTTCTTCTCAACGGCGCTCAGTGCTGCCGGATATGTTTTCGGGTTTGGAGAAACGCCCGGAATCGCTTTGGGCGCAGGGGTGCTCTATCTTATTCCGGGTGTGCCTTATATAAACTCCGTCAGCGACATCATCGACCGGCACTATCTCTGCGCGTTCAGCCGCCTGACCGATGCCATGGTGACCACCTTCTGCCTGTCGGCAGGGCTGTGTCTGGCAACACTCGTATTAGGCTTAAAATGGTTCTGACAGATATGATACACGATTTTTTCACAGACATTTTCGCCGACGGACTGTTCGCTGCCATAGCCGCCATAGGCTTCTCGAGCATCAGCAACACACCGCGCCGGGCCTACGGCGCGTGTGCGCTGACCGCCGCACTCGGACATGCTGTGCGCTACGTGTTGACAATGCCCGGTGTTTCGATGAATATTGTCGCGGCAAGCAGTCTGGCGTCGGTTGTCGTCGGAATAATGGCCGTCATGCTGTCGCGCCGGATTAAATGCCCGGCCGAGGTGTGTTTCTTTCCGGCGTTGCTGCCGATGATTCCCGGAATGTATGCCTACCGCACGGTCGAAGCACTCGTCTTATGTGTGGGAGCCACGGCCGAGACCGAGTTCGCCCACCGGCTCTATCTTCTCATGTCGAACGGCCTGACTTGTGCGTTCATAATCATAGGTATGGTCATCGGCGCCACCGTTCCGGTTTTCGCGATGAAAAAAATCGCATTCCGCGCAACCCGATAAAAAGAATTGCTAAATTTGTAGTTATAATGGAACTACGTCAGCTAAGATATTTCGTCGCGGCAGCCGACGCGCTCAGCTTTTCCGAGGCGGCAAAGACTGTCAATATAGCCCAAAGCACGCTCTCTCAGCAGATCAGGCAGCTCGAAGATGAGCTTGGAGTGAGACTATTCGAACGCTCTACCCACGCCATATCGCTGACCGAGGCCGGCCGCGAGCTGCTTCCGGCGGCTCTGCGGACTCTGCACGACGCCGAGGAATGTGCCGACCGCATCAGCGATCTGCGCCAGCTGCGCACGGGTGAGCTGAACATTGGTGTGACATATTCTTTCAGCCCCATACTGACAGAGACTCTGCTCGAATTCATGAAACTCTATCCGCGCATAAAGCTCAATATTTTTTATAAGCCGATGGCCGAACTGATGGAGCTTCTCGGCAAGCGCCGCGTAGATTTTGTGCTTGCCTTCCGACCGTCGAAATCGCCGGCCGATGTCGAGTCACATATTCTTTTCCAGAACCGACTCGCCGCAGTAGTAGGTCTCAGCCATCCTCTGGCAAGCCGCGACAAAGTCACTCTCGCTGAACTGGCGCGCTATGAGCTGGCGCTTCCTGCCGAGGGCCTTCAGGCGCGCAACGCCTTCGACCAGCTTGCCCGCTCTTCGGGAAGTTTCAGAATAAGGATAGAGATGAACGAAGTCAACATTCTGCTGAAACTTGTCAGACAGACGTCGCTGGCGACAGTGCTCGCCGAAGATTCCGTGCTGAACGAGCCCGACGTGCGCGCCATTCCTATCGACGCCGCGGGGAACGAAATGTCAGGCTGTGTTCACGTAATCAGAGACTCCTACCATAAATATTCCATGAAAGAGTTCATCCGCCTGCTGAGCGAGTCGATAGCCGTCAAAGAGCGTCAGAACGCGTGGATATGACCGTCGGCACACTTTATTAGAGATTTTTTATGAAAAAAGTCGTGGCAATATAAAAATTTTCATTACCTTTGCGGTCGCCAATCGGGGTGTAGCACAGTTGGCAGCGCGCCACGTTCGGGACGTGGAGGTCGGAAGTTCGAGTCTTCTCACCCCGACTGAAATCAAGAGAATCGGCCTTTCGGCCGGTTCTCTTGATTTTTTACATATTGGTGGATATTCGGGCAGGTTACACCTGTCGCGCTCAGTGGTGCTGCTCTACAGGGCGGGGAGGTCGCGGTCGAGGAAGTCGAAGAGGCGGTGCATTTCAGAGCAGCCGTTACTGCGGCATGCCGTCAGGTCAAACGGTGAAGAGTTTTTGCGAGCAGTGGCTATGCCTTCTTCGGCGCCAAGTCTGTGGTATATGTCAGGCGACTGATTATAAAAGCTCTCGCTTTTCTCGTAATTCTCCATGTAGGCAATTTTGCGCAGATCGGCCTTGAGTTCAGGCTCGAAAGCATCATAGAATTTATTGGTTTTCCTGAAATGGAGCAGATACCAGTATTCGAGACACGGATTGTTGATTACTATCAGAACTTTATCAAGCCAGGAGTGTCGTGACCGCGGAGGCAGTTTCCCGGCAATGGCCTGTAGGTATTTGTCACTCTCTTTTGTTGCTGAACGGCAGGATTGCGGGTCAGCGGATGCGGCCGGCGTCGGCGAGGGCCGAGAGGTGGGCGACGCGGTCGACGATCCATTGGCGAAGAGCCGAGGCGTGGGTGTCGTGGCCTTTCGAGCTGACGGCCTTGCACCATCCCATCTCGTCGCCGGCAGCCCAGAGCGAGCCGTTGACCTCGGCGGAGGGGCGCACGAGCCGGGCATATTCGTCGATAAAGTCGAGCAGCCGCGGATAGATGTCGGTCTCGAACCGGGCGAAGCGCTCCTTGTAAAGCTCGATGAATCCGGGCGTTTCGACGAGTTTCTCGAACATTGCGTTGAGCCAGATTGTGCCGTCGTGGGGACGCAGTCTGTAGCCGTCGCCCGTTCCTTCCATGAGGTTGAACGAGGCGTCGAAGTCCCATGCCGGGCCGAATTTCCAGAGGCAGTCGTCGCCAGGCCGCTCCTTATGGAGGTATAGACTCTTCGGATGGCCTATCTCGCTGTTCAGAACGATATTATAAAGGAGCAGATAGTCGACGAAACTGTCGAGGTCGAACGCTTCGAAGCCGCGTCCGTCGCCGGCGAGCCGTTCGGCTCGGTTAAAGTCTTCCTGCCATTGGGCGAGCTTCGCTTCGGGAGTGCCCCACGAGGGATCGTCTTCGGCGAGTTCGTCGAAGTCGGGATCTTTTACCATTACGGGCAGATTGTAGGTGGCCGACCGGAATTTATATTTTTCGTCGAACTCCTCGCTGAGTTCGAGCAATACACCTTCGGTCTCTTCGATGTCGACACTGGCGCCTCCGATGCCGATCTTCTCGGTCAGCATGAATGCGCCGAGATTGTTTCCGTTGAAGGTCACCTCACAGGGCACGATATGATTCGCCCAGGCTATTCCCATCTCGCGGGCGAGCCACATGGCCACGGCGTTGCGCATCAGCGACGGATCGATATAGTTTGCCAGCAACACGTAGCTCTTGGCCTTTTTCATGCCTGCCAGAGCTGTTTTCTTGGCGAATTTGAGGCGCATCGGTTTCTTAGGCATCCACCATGTGGAGTTGCCGCGCCCCTTGACGGAGACGTCACACTCTTCGAGGTCGTCGATAAGGCCGTTTCCCTCGATGGAAATGCGTGCGTCGAGATAAAGTTCCTTTTCTTCGATCTGCTTCAGGGCCGGATTGCCGGGGATGTCGATGAATATCCGGGGCACGGCGGTCTGCACGACGTCGATATGGCCGATAGCGTCGACCGTTATGGCCTTCACGCCATTGCCGTCGGAGAAGTGGGCGACTTTCACGCCTGAGGCGTCGACATGGCTGCACACGACATCGCCTTCGAGGCGTTCGAAACCGCCGTCGGTGCGGTAGATATGGGTCTGGGGTACTTCAGCGTCCATGCCGAGTGCAATGATGGCTGCTATTGCCGACAGTATCGTTTTCTTCATCTCACGGTTATTTTCAGAGTTTCGCGATCGTTGACAGTCACAATGTAGGTTCCCGGCACGAGCGGACCTACCGACGTAGAGCCGTCGAAGCGGCGGTCGGCCACGGTGCGTCCGCTGATGTCGGCAACAAGGCAGCGGCTTCCGGCGCGAGCCCCCTCGACCGCTATACCGTCGCGGGTGAGACGGATTACAGTCTCAGGGACTGCAATGACGTCGACAGCGTCGAAGGTGTGGAGGGCGTAGTCGATACCGGCAACGTCGACGATTTCGTAGGTTGATGGTGACTGCTCACCGACGGGCGTAACCGTGAGCGAGCTGCCTGAGAGACGCCATTCGAGACCTTCGGCAACCTCGTAGAACGCCTCGCTGCCGTCGGCGAGGCTGACGCGCAGGGCGAGAGCGGCCTCGTCGGCGTGCGTCGTGAAAGTCACTGCCAACGCAGTCAGCGCAATAAGTGGCTTGAGTTTCATAAGAATAAGCTTGGAAATGGAAATGATTGGATTTAACTGACATGCAAAGATAGTGAAAGGTGCGAGCAGTGTCAAAAGAAAATCCGTTTTCATTGACATTGCCGGGCGCATTCTGTCTTATCAAAATCTACTAATCCACTACAGCAATCTTACTATTTTTTTTATGGGGAGGGGGTAAAATGCTTATATTCATGCGAATACTATTTCGCGCGGTTACTATTTCAGATTACTAATCCATCGGGAATAAATCATGGATCACTAATTTTGTAGCGAATTTCCCCTTACTGATTGATGATATGCTCTTGGTCAGTTATAAATCTACAGAGTTAATTACATTTTTCTAATTCAGAATCGAACCTTTCGTTCACTTAATTTCTTTTTTATGCGGATAAAACACAAATCAGCATTATCACTTATTCTTTTCACAGCATTTAGTTGCACGATCTATGCTCAGGAATCAGCTGCACAGGGCTGGGAACAGAACGAGCATATAACGAAGCTGAAGAAAATCGAGCTCGGACAATGGACTGTCCCCGACACCGTTAAAATCAAATGGACAGACAAGTACGGCAAATGGGAGATCCACAATTATCCTTCATGCTATCTCCTCGACCTCAAAGAAGGGAGCGACGTCACCCCCGGAAAATCATACGTCCTGAAGGACATGGCTGAGATGTTCGGCCCTGACGGCCTTCTCAAAGATGCTAACGACAATCTCGACCGTCTGATGCAAAGCCCGCTGATGTCGGCCACGCGACTTGTCTATACGGCCAAGGGGGGCCCTGTAGATGTCGATTATATGTTCGGATCTGGAGGCTTCGGCAACCGGTTGTGTTACTTTTATGTTCCGGCCGACTCAGAATATGATAAAACTACTTTGTCGGTCGCACAGACTCTCGCCGATAACAAAATACCGACATTCTGTATCGCCGACCAGATGCGCACCTCGATCCACATGGATCGCTTCGAGAAGCAAAACGGCGAATGGACTAAGATCAACGAAGTGGTCGGCAACAGCGCTTTGGGCGACAAGCTCAAAGACGACACCGACAACTACGGAGGCTGGGGCGACAACCTTATAACCGGCAAGCGTTTCAGGCTTAAATATTTCGGCCCGGATTACACCGGCAAACCGACCGACGAGTTTCCCGCAGGCACACGCATTTATTTCTTTCTCGCGACGTATAATCAGTATGGTTGGAACGGAGTTGCCAGTGAGGGTGTCAAGCCCTATTCCATTAAATTCGCTTACCGCCAGCTCAACCGTGAGTTCGGCTCGCAGGGAGAGTGGGATTTTGAGCACAACACCATCCATAAGAAGAGGCATGACACCTATGGCCCCGGAATCTTCGCCGCCGCTGCTGTAAACTTCACCTATACCGATTCCGAACAGGGAACCCTCCAAAACGTGCAGTTCCTGACGTGGGAAGACTTTGTCCAGCCCGATGACACCGGAAAGGTCGGAGACTTCGACATGGGCGACTTCGGTTTCGGACTCTACGGAGTCAACAACCCGCTTTTCGATGTCATCTCTGAATCTACAATAAAACTTCAGGCTATTCAGGAGGCCAAAGACTATCAGGATCAGTTCTTCGGCAGCAAAGGTGCGTTGGGAAATGCCTACCGCTATAAATTCATTCTGACAAACGGCGATGAAAACGGCGAGAATAAGGTTTATTCACGTGGATTGCAGCCCGTCACTTTCACTAAGGACAACGCAGAGACCGGCGAGGGTCATTTCAACCCCGCGTATACCTGGGCTTCGATACGCCGTTTTACCGATGATTCGGAGGTAGGCGAAGTCGTGAAATTTGTTGTTATCAAGAAGACAGCGAGGCTGCCCGAGCAATGGAACAGGCTTCCCAAAGTCGAAGATCTCAATAAACCCGATCTGATCTACCGCATTGAATACGCGATGACAGATACCTATGATGAGACTAAGGTTCCTGAGAACTGGGACGGTACGTGGTTTATCGACGGCCAGCAAAAAAGTTATTTTGAATACCGCCGCGGCGAAGAGATCGACAAAACCGCCTTGCCTCTCGAAAAAATGACAAGTCTCTATCTCGACGCCGTAGAGACGCTGAATCCCGAGGGCAAATATATCAACAGCAAACGATTCTGGATGATGTTCGCATTCCGCGACGGTATCAGAGTCAGAACCAACGAGTCTGCCGTGGCTTCGCCGCGCGCTGAAGTTGTGATCGAGCCCCGAGGCACGGCCGAAGCGATCGATCTCGACGGCAGCGAGACAAAGCATCTCGAATCGCTTGACGGGCTGGCATCGATCGACAACCGCACGTTCTTTACACTGACCTACAATCCTCAGACCGAGCTTTACGGAAAAGAACACATATCGGCCCTGTTCATTGTCAACGAAGAAGGCAAGCGCTTCTGCAAAATCAAATACGACAAAGATAAAAGCCAGTGGGTGACCGAGGTCGAGAGCAAAGACCATGCCGACAATCAGAATCCGGATTTTAAAATCCTGGATGTCATTGACGAGAGCGATACACGCCGCCATTTCGTGTTGAGCACAAACCTTGCGCCTGACAAGAAATTCGGCGTCATGGTCGAGACGCAACGTGATCTGAAGTTCGACGGCGTCCCTGTCATAGACTACAATACGTTCGGCGGTTATCCGGCTGAATGTCAGATGCCGACGCTGAGCTTCGACAAAGCTGATCTTTACAAAAACGGTGAGCATGCAAACGGTGACGGTAATTACACGTATATTTTAGCGGCTGAAACCGGATGGGCTCTGACCGACGCTTCAGTTTCCGACCAGACTCTCTTTTCGCAATGGCGCTCCTACAACAGCCCGACTTACCCGTGGAACAATAACGAATCGGCATATCTCAACATACTCCATGGCAACGAGGCTGCTACAGGCACTATACTGGCCGAGAATTATCAGGCGTGGCTCAAGGAGTCATTCGGAGATGGCAAAAACCTGCTGATTGATAACGGTGACGGCACGTGGACAAACCACGATGTGCTCGCTCAGAAAAACGAAGATGTCACCGAAGTGAAAGTAAACTATGTTCTGAGAGCCTATCTCCCCTCCGCACCTGCTATTCTGGCCGACAGGCAGTCAATGAATGCGAAAGCCGCCGAAGCGCGTGCAAACGGCCCGTATGTTGTCCTTGAAGCAAGGAAAGATGTCAGCGCTGTCAGGTCAGCTCTGACGACAGGAATCGCGACAATCACCGCCGACGCTGATGCTCCCGCGGTATATTACAACCTGCGCGGGCAGCGGGTCGCTGCTCCTGTAGCCGGAGAACTCTACATTGTCAGGCGTGGCACGCAGGTCTCGAAAGAGATCGTCCGCTGAGAATATCCGACAATAATAAAGCCGGCCGGGGGCCTCGATAGCTCCCGGCCGGCTCTTTTCATTGCGTGATCTGTAAAAATTTTTTGCGGAGAACGAAAAAGGTTGTATCTTTGCAGTCGGGTAAGTCCTACACGGCCAGCTCCCCGCCAACTCCGTCAGATCTTGACCGAAGCAGCGGTAACGGGTTGAGCGGCGCGATGTAGATAGCTTACCCTTTTTTTGTGGCCGGACGCAGGCAGCATCAAGATTTTTTTGGGCAAATTGATGTGTACGGGCGTAGGGACGTGCCTCAATGCTATTAACTTAGCATTAGGACGTGCCTTTGGCTACAGTACCTGACAATTTTTTTGCCATTTTGGCGGACGTATTTGACAGTCAGAATTGTGACCGTTCGCCATCTGTATATCTCAAGACCCAGAATAGCAAATCATTACTGCTTCTGTTGACAAGCGCGGGACGCGCGAAATCTCTACAACCGCCTGCGATAGCTGGCGGCAACCA
>ENA-UOJJ01000112-UOJJ01000112.1-human-gut-metagenome-genome-assembly--contig:-CS66-NODE-112-length-139567-cov-24.999262_pt1 | contig 139567 bp, 126 predicted proteins | sample MGYA00242343_ERZ723890 | MGnify/ENA metagenome assembly ERZ723890
ATCTGACTGCAATGACACCTGCAAAATCTTCCGAGGCTGCCAGACCAACTTACAACGAAGATGATTATGACAGTACAGGCTCACCTGTTGCATTAACTTTTGAATATGGATTAGTAAATGATTTCCTTTCGGAATGGTGTGAAATGAAAACAAAATTAAATAATGGAGAGATTTCTCCAAATGAATATTTTGAGTGGAAGATTACATGGCCTCATGCATAGAAAATTTCCATCTGTGGAATACAGGAATTCCCCGCAACTTGTTTTTTATTCCTGCACAGCTCACTTTAGTACCAAAATAGTACCACAAAGCAAAAAATAAGCTCGCAAATGCCCATTTTACTAGGCTTTGCGAGCTTTTGAAAATTATTCAAACTCAATCGTCCCCGGTGGCTTACTGGTCAGATCGTAAAGTACACGATTGACTCCCTTCACCTCATTAATAATCCGGTTCATTACCTTCTGCAGGACTTCAAACGGAATCTCTGCACAATCAGCAGTCATAAAGTCCGTAGTATTTACAGCACGGAGTGCTACTGCATAATCATACGTTCTGAAATCGCCCATAACGCCAACACTGCGCATATTGGTAAGCGCTGCGAAGTACTGGCCAAGTCCTTTATCACATCCTGCCTTAGCAAGCTCTTCGCGATAAATGTAGTCTGCATCCTGAACGATACGCACCTTTTCTTCGGTAACTTCTCCAACAATACGAACGCCAAGTCCGGGACCTGGGAATGGCTGGCGGAATACCAGATAATCCGGAATGCCAAGCTCTAAACCTGCCCGGCGGACTTCGTCCTTAAACAGCATTCGTAACGGCTCGACGATCTCTTTGAAATCTACGCAGTCCGGAAGTCCTCCAACATTGTGATGGGACTTGATTGTTGCGCTCTTATCAAGACCGGATTCTACCACGTCAGGATAAATTGTTCCCTGTACCAGATAGTCTACGGCACCAATTTTCTTTGCTTCTTCTTCAAATACACGAATGAACTCTTCACCGATGATCTTACGCTTTCTCTCCGGATCGGTTACACCTGCCAGTTTATCATAAAAACGCTGCTGTACATTCACACGGATGAAATTCAGATCATAAGATCCGTTCGGTCCAAATACCGCTTCTACCTCGTCACCTTCGTTTTTACGAAGAAGACCATGATCAACAAATACACAGGTAAGCTGCTTTCCAACTGCCTTGGACAAAAGCACTGCTGCCACAGAGGAATCTACTCCACCAGACAGGGCACAAAGCACTTTACCATTTCCGATCTTTTCACGAAGCTGCTGAATGCTTGTCTCCACAAAGGAGTCCATTCTCCAGTCACCCTTGCAGCCACAGATCTTGCGCACAAAGTTGAACAGCATCTTCTGTCCGTCCTTGGTGTGTACAACTTCCGGGTGGAACTGGGTTGCATAAAGCTTGCGGGACTGATCTTCCATTGCTGCTACCGGACATACGGGAGTATGTGCCGTCACACGGAAACCTGCCGGTGCTTCTGCGATATAGTCGGTATGACTCATCCAACAGCTTGTGCTTGCTGGAACCTCTGTAAAAAGCTCGCTGTCAGTAGCATCCATGGTAACTTCGGTATGACCATATTCTGAAACCGGCGCGGTTGCGACCTTTCCTCCACACATATGTGCCATAAGCTGGGATCCATAACAGATGCCGAGGATCGGAACTCCCATTGCAAAAAGTTCCTTGTCACAAAGCAGTGCATCTTCTGCATAAACGCTGTTCGGACCGCCGGTAATAATAATTCCCTTTGGAGATAATTTCTTAATCTCTTCAATAGGACTGTTATAAGGCTTTACTTCACAATAAACATTGCATTCGCGGACTCTTCGGGCAATCAACTGATTATACTGTCCGCCGTAGTCCAAAACGATGACCATTTCTTTTTCCATAATTATTCTCCATGGTTCTTAATAGTTACATAAAGTACTATTTTCATTATAATGACACACCTATGCCTTGTCAAAATAATTTTCCACTCAAAAATGATGACTCAAAAATGATCCACGGATCATTTTTCCATATACTTGGCAACATAAAAAATACGGCACAAACTGTACCGTATCTTGATCTTACTTATTCAATTCCTCATGCTGATGCGCATATTTTTCTTTGGTAGCCAAACCTCCCCGCAGATGCCGCTCCGCTTTATTCACATCAAGCACCTTACGTGCCTCTTTCGCAAGTGCCAGATTGATGTGCTGCAATCTCTCCGCCACATCCTTATGTACTGTACTTTTCGAAATGCCAAATGCTTTGGCGGTCTGTCTTACGGTTGCATTGTTTTCGATGATATAATTCGCTATATGAACTGCCCGTTCCTCAATATAATCTTTCAAAGGAAACCCCTCAGAACGCTTTTTTACATTCTATGAACCACTCTGAAAGGTTATGACCGATTATATTTATCTGTTTATTTTATTCATTTTTCGAAGAATCGCTTGCCAATACATTCTATCTTTCAATACTCTGATAACTGTTACAGTCGCATCTTCTACCACAAAGAAGATCAAATATGTACTGTATGGCTTATAATATATTTCTAATCCTTCAATATTGTATCCTGTTTTCTCATACCCTTCGGCAAAAGGATCTAAGGCTTTGATTGCAGACCTTATTTTCTTGGAAAAATTTTCCGCATATTCCCTGTACATAAAGGTCTGCAATATATAAGTCTTCGTATTTTTAATATCTTGCAAAGCATCCTTCGACAAGACAATTTTATATTTTTAGGTTTATCCATATACTATATCTTGTCGATTTCCTCCCATGCTTCTTCAATGGTGTATACCTCACCATTTTTCATACTCTGCACTCCTTTTGCCAACTCCTGATAGAGCGCATCGAAAGCATCCTTCTCCGTATAGTCATATGTGCGATTATTTACTGTTGTGTCTACTGCTGCTAATGGTGCCATGGTATCACTCCCTTTCTGATTCTATTATATGTGACGTTTCCGATTTTATCAACCTATCTGTGGTTCCAAAATCTGTTTTTTCTGTTTATTCAATAAGGCATAATAATGCTTATATGCTGCCTTTTGAAACATCTCAAGCCTGAATTATTCATGGAACAATTTCTGAACTGACAACTGTACCATGAAATTTAAAAATGATCCATGCAGTCATAACATCGCTCAATTTCTCCGTCAAAAGGGCGCAAAGTCCCTATCTCAGAGTTCAGAGCAATTGTTAAACTGTCAAGGTTCGTTAATAGGTTCTATTCCAGCTGTACATTTAGCTTTCATTTCCTTCATTATTACTTGCCTTGTCTATCAACTTTTATCGGCTTTTTCTTCTGACCGATAAAAACATACCACAAATCCGGATTTCATTTTCTTAAATTCGTATCTTACTCCGGCAGCATCACAAGCTTCTGCAATACGCTTTAATCCAGTTCCAAAGCTCTCGATATCCTTCGAATAATAAAGCATTCGTACAATCTTAGGATTTCTGCGAATTGGTCTTTCAGCCTTATCAATACTCAAGGTTACCTGATCTCATTATAGCAAAAGCACTCCCTGATATCTACCTGAGAGTGCCCTTGTTTCAGTTCTATTCAATTCTCCATACTATTTTTTCTTTGTAGCGTTCTGTATTGTTACAACCGTATGTACAGTACTTTTCGAAATGCCAAATGCTTTGGCGGTCTGTCTTACGGTTGCATTGTTTTCGATGATATAATTCGCTATATGAACTGCCCGTTCCTCAATATAATCTTTCAAAGGGAACCCCTCAGAACGCTTTTTTACATTCTATGAAATGCTCCGAGAGGTTATGACCATTTCCAGTTCCATATTATCTGATTATTCTCCTACAACTTTGGATGATTCTACGAAATATGATTCTCCTGATAACAAATTGCACTCCCATCTGGAGCATATACATGAATTTTGGCGATGCCGCCAAACCAATGATATGCATCATCACACTTCGTCACCTCCTGATCCGTCTGATTCAGGAGTTCTCCAATCCCCTGTTCGACCATATCAAACAGGATAATATTTTCAAGTTCTCTGGTGTGCCCGTGCAAAATATATTTTGCTTTCTTTTTCAGGAAATCCAGTCGTTCCAGACTTTTCGCATATTCTTCAAGTGAACTGCACCCTTCCAACTGCATCCAAAGATGATGGTTGATTCCATCTCCCGGGAATAAAATCTGCTCTTCTACAAGCAAAAGACATAGTTCTCCCGGTGTATGCCCCGGAAGTTCATAAACCTCTACATGTAATCCTCCAAGATCAATTACATTGCCTTCCCTGACCGGATGGACTACCGGTCTCTTATCAAGGTTCTCCGGTGCCGTGAACATCTCCACATAAGGCATGTCATACGGACTCATATATACTTCATCAAAAAAATGATTTCCACCGATATGGTCCGGATGCACATGCGTATTGATCACCATAACCGGCAGGCCAGTGATGGTCCGCACAATTTCTTTCACATTTTCGCTTCCATTCATGGTATCTACTACCAGTGCCTTCTTTTCTCCCAGTACCACATAACCGGAAGACCCCTGGTCATCCATCAGCCATACATGTTCTGTTAATTTTTTTGTCTGTATCATATCTGTAATTTCCTGCCTTCCATTTTATCATTTAAGATAATTCATGCATATCTACCCGACATATCATACATAAGTATATCATAGCAAATAAATGAATTAAATAAAAAATTTAGGCCAAACTGCATTCTTACATGAATCTCTAGCATGTTACCCCTGATTTATGTTATACTATGGTGAGTGTTTTACACTACTATATTAAATTAATTTTCTGAAGGCAAAGCCATGATTAAACGAAAATTTATCAGTGTCAGGCTGTTAACTCCCGGCATGGTCATTGACCAGTCCATCATCGATGGAACCGGACGTGTCCTGATTCACAGGAAGACAGCTCTTGACGATTACATGATTTATTCCCTTCGCAAGATGAGCATTGGTGGTGTTTATATCCGCGAAGGCGAAGAAAGCGATGAGGAAATCACCTATAACATTTCTCCGGAAGTTATGGAGAAGATCGAGAAGGTGAAGGTTCCTGACCGTGCGAAGATTGAACTGCATGAAAGTGTGAAGAAAAGAGTTGCAGAAGGAATCCAGTTCCTTTACAGTAATCCGGACTCTCCAAGCTTCATGGATGCAACCAACAATGTTTCCAGTGAGCTTATGAAAGCATTGGAAGAGAATGATGCCCTGGCAGTCGATGTCGGTGCTTTGAAAGTCAGCGATGAATACACCTTCAAGCACAGTGTGGATGTTGCTTCCATGGGAATGATTATTGCGAAAAACCGGGGACTTTCCACGAAGGAAGTGCAGCAGATTGGTGTTTCAGGACTTCTGCACGACCTTGGTAAATCCAGAATCCCGAATGAAATTTTAAATAAGCCGGGACGACTGACGGAGGAAGAATTTGAAGTAATGAAGACTCATCCCGTTCTTGGCTATAACATGATTAAGGATAAGCCGGAGCTTTCTACGGCCACAAAGCTTGGTGTACTGCAGCATCATGAGAAGATGAACGGCAATGGCTATCCGTTGAAATTACAGGGTGACCAGATTACTCCCTTTGCAAGGATTCTTTCGGTTGCCGATATTTATGATGCCCTTGTCACAGAGCGTCCCTATAAAGATGCATTTTCTCCTCGTGATGCCGTGGAAATGATTATGGCAATGACCGGAGATCTTGACATTCACATGATCCAGAGTTTCTTAAACAGTGTGATTCTCTATCCCGTTGATTCCATAATAAAATTAAGCACCGGAGAGTTTGCCAAAATTGTGCAAAACATCCCCGGTTATCCTACACGCCCTACTGTGATCACTTTGAACCATGGTCAGATCTATGCTCTTGCCTCTGATATCAAGTGCGCAAGCATTATTATCATATAACTATTACAGCTTAAACAACGTACTCATGATTCCTCTTCCGAGGGATGCACCTACGTTTCCGCCCAGCCGCTTTCCAAAGGAACCACCTATCGACTTGCCAAGGGAATTCCCTAGTTCACGTCCTACGGTTCCTGCAGCGGAGCGCGCTACACTTCCGGCAACTCTGTTTGCCTTCTTCTTCTTTGCTTCCTCTTCCTTTTCTTTCGCCTTCTGAATCCGAAGTGCCTCTTTTTCCTGCTCCTTCTGCAATCTTAGCTGTTCCTTTTCCTGCGCCTTTAACTGTGCAGCTTCCAGCTTTTCCTGCTCCTTCTGGCGGGCAGCTTCCTCCTTCTGCGCTGCAGCCTGTGCTGCCGCCTCCTCCGCCTCCTTCTGTGCCTGAAGGTTCATTCTCTGCAGGAATTCATATGCGGAATCACGGTCAAAATAGTCATTATATTTACTGTAAAGCATGCTTCCCCTGATCTGTTCCTCTCTGGTCCGGTCATCAAGCGTTCCTAAGTTACTCTGTGGAGGCAGCATCGTGCATCTCTTCACCACAGTCGGAATTCCCTCTTCATTGAGCACCGAAACCAGTGCCTCTCCAATGGCAAGCTCCTGTAAAACCTCATAAGTATTAAATTCCGGATTCTCACGGAACGCCTGTGCTGCTGCCTTTGCCCCTTTTTGTTCACCCGGTGTGTAGGCATGCAATGCGTGCTGGATCTTATTTCCCAGCTGGGAAAGAACCCCATCCGGAATATCCTTCGGATTCTGTGTGATAAAGTAAATACCAACCCCTTTTGAACGGATCAGCTTTACCACCTGCTCAATCTTTTCAAGCAGGGCACGGTTTGCAGTATCAAACAACATATGAGCCTCATCGAAGAAAAAGACCATCTTCGGCTTTGGAAGATCTCCTGCTTCCGGTAAGGTTTCATATAATTCGGACATCAGCCACAAAAGGAAGGTGGAATACATCTTCGGGCTCTGCATCAGCTTCTGGCAGTCCAGGATCTGAATTTTGCCCTTGCCGTCGCAGTCCGTTCCGATCCAGTCACTGATACTGAGTGCCGGTTCCCCGAAAAACTGCTCTCCACCTGCCTCCTCCAGTGTAATCACGGCACGGATAATGGCAGTCAGACTCTGCTTTGCTATATTTCCATAGGTAAGGCTTAATTCCTTTGCATTTTCGGATACATACTGCAGCATGGCCCGCAGATCTTTGGTATCAATCAGAAGAAGACCTTCATCATCTGCAATTTTAAAGATAATCGTCAGAATATCGCTCTGCGTATCATTGAGATTCAGAATCCTGCTAAGCAACAGTGGACCCATCTCGGTGATGGTCGTGCGAAGCGGCAGACCCTTTTCTCCAAATACATCCCAGAAGGTTATCGGATAAGCATGATAGGCAAATCCTTCCTTTTCAAGTCCAAGCTTTTCCACACGTCCGCCGACACTTCCTTCGCCGGTTCCCTTAAGGCTCATGGAAGCCAGATCTCCTTTAGCATCCGCAAGAAATACGGAAACACCACAATCACTGAAGGACTCTGCCAGTACACGCAGGCTCACGGTTTTACCGGTACCGGTTGCACCTGCAATCAGTCCGTGGCGGTTTGCCATCTTCGGATAGATACAGACCTTTTCCTCTCCTGATTTTCCAATATAAAGCTTTTGTTCCTGATACATCTTCAATCCCCTTCCTGTTAATTCTCGTTTCGTATATACGTGATGAACCGGTTTCCATTTTCCTTAAACCAGGTCTTTGAGTCGTTCATTCCCATCTTATAAATCGTCCCGGTCTGTGGATTCATAATCACTGTATTCATTTCATTAAATCCAATGAGCAGCACGGCATTTCCATCCTGCAGCATCACAAGCACCGGAATGTCACGATCCACATAATAAAGAACTGCATCCAGGGAGCATCCGGACAGATCCAGCACCTGGCATTCGCTTAAGGCACCCTCCAGAATGGAGCGAATAGTCTCTCCACTTTGCAGCATATATGCAGAATTACGCATGATTCCCTCATAGGACAGCATGGTATCTAATGCAACTGCAAGCGAATCTCTCTCCTCCGTAACCATATCCGGCTGGATTGCCATAATCTGATTTCTGGTACTGCGTATGGTCTTTTTCCATACATAGTTTCCGGCACTGTTAAGCACCACTCCGGCCTCGCTTTCAGCTGCATCAACTGCCTGATCCTCATTACCATAGATGCCGCGGATACCATATTTGCCATACACATAAAACTGCTCCTGCTCTTCATCGCTGCTTCGCAGATAAACACTTCTTTCCCCTTCAAAAAGCACTTCCTTCGGTGTAAGCTGCTTCATGGAATTCACGTCAATCTCTTTACGAAGTACAATCTGCCTGATTTTCTCATAGTTCTGCGTAACTACGACTTCTATGGTATTTCTTCCCAGACTTACACTTTCTGCGTCCACAATCTGATCTTCAGCGATTTCGACATAAGTGCCGTCTTCTGATTTTGACACACGCTGCAACGTGATCTGGTTCTGATTCACACTGCCTGACAAAACATACACATTCTCCTGCTCATAGGTCATCAGGACTCCTTCATTTTCATTCTCAATCTTCACGCAATACATCGGCAGAACCGTTTCTCTTGCATAGTCTGTCACAATGTCATTTTTATTCACAATGCCATAGATCAGATCCTCTTCAATAAAACCGATCGGAACAATCGTTTCTGAAGCCTTCGCTTCGATCCGCTTCTGTACGCCAGTATTCAGGTTCATCAATACCACTGTCTGGCTGTTTTCCAGGCTGTCGCCCTCCTGCCATGCGATCATACGGTTGCTGTCCGAAATCACATATCCGTTATAATGCAGATGATCTGCCACCATCTCATAGGTTCTCTCCGTGAAGTTAATACCATAAATGTGTTGGTTATCCATCAGATACAAAATTCCATCACGATTAATATAGGAAAGCCGGTTCACCTTTTCTATAATCACATCCTGTGGTTCCTCGCTCGGGATATAAACCAGTTCCTCAATCGTATTAACCGTACTGTCATAATAAAAGGCAGAAATTCCGACTTCACCCTCGTGCCTGCCACGATTCATGTAGCCATACACCAGAAAAGTAATATTCCCTCCCTCACTCACATCCAGAATTTTTATCCGGTGCATATTGTAAAAGGTACGTGTGTCCTTATTGTCTTTATCATAAAAGCCAAACAGATAGGCCATTTTGTTATCTACCGTATTATAACTGAAGAGCCGGTTACCGGATACAAACGCCAGAATGTTTCCGTCATCGCTTTCTTCCATCTGAATCTCATCAGCCGTAATACCAAGCATGATCTTATTGTTGGCATATACGTTTCCATTCTCCCGGAAAACCTGATCCATGGTACGTTCATAATTCAGCAGATAGATTCGGTCCGAGGTATAACGCAGCCGGTAATATTCCTGCACGTGATACAGATTTTCTGTTTCCGCATCTGAGGTTGTCACATAAAAGTCTGTTACAAAGCTGCCTGTCTGTTCATCAATTTCCCTGATCGTGATCTGGGGATCCGTTTTCGCGGTAATTGGCAGACCTGCATAGGTGATCTGATCAAAGCTGCTGTGAATCGTCACTTTTCCCAGATTTGTATTATCTCCGGAGGAATTGGATTCCAGATACTTGGTAAGGCTCCTGGCCGCTTCCTTATCAAAGGTTTTGATCGTGAAATCCTTCACAAATTCCAGCTTATCCGTTACATGATAATCCTCCTGGCTGATGATCCTCGTATAATACCGGATAGTCTCACCGGAGGCAGGAGTGATCAGCAGAATCAGCTCATATTCCTGATTCATGTCAATAAGGTCTTTGAGCTCCAATGTTACAAAAAGCGTTCCATCATCCTGCTCTTTCCACTCCGGGATCTGCGTATTCTCAATCAGACGCTCTCCATCGACACTCCGGACCTCGAATGCCATACTGCGGATTTCCGCCCCGAACCGGTCAATCTGAAGTGATATCTTTCGTCCGTTCATCAACGGTGTAATGGATTCCCTCATCAGATTCGTTTTCATTTCCTTGCGGTATCCATGCATAGGATTCATTTCAATCCCATTAAACCGCACCGTCACAACCGGAAATGTCGCCTTGCCCATCTCCATTGTCATATCGGTCGTTCCCTGATTAATGATGCTGCCTGCAACAAACAGTGATATAAAGAATACCACAATTATAATTGCAATATTAATGATCAGTTTCTTCATTTCTTATACCTATATTACAAACTACGATTCTTCCTGTTCCATGAGCTTGTGCAGCGTGGTATGAATGTGAAGCTCCTGCGTCATCCGGGATAGTCCGGTCTCAATCTGTGATCTTCTCTCTGCTGCTTTACTCTGCTGTATATTAAGTGTCTGTTCAGAAGGATTTCTCTTCACCGCACGGATCAGCAGATTCTTCGGTGTGTGCTCCATATCGATAAATTCCAGAATCTGTGTATCATATCCTGCCATCTCGAGCGTCTCTGCCCGGACCGCATCTGTAATGATCGCTGCCATACGCTCTTTTAATATACCATATTTCAATACCGGCTCCAATATGTCATTCTGAATCTGCCGGTTCACCTCATGCTGACAGCACGGCACGGAAAAGATGACCTTTGCATTCCATTTCATTGCCTTTTGCAGTGCATAATCCGTTGCCGTATCACAGGCATGCAGCGTCACCACCATATCCACTTCATCACATCCCTCATACTTTGCAATATCCCCATGAAGAAACTGCAGCTTCTCATAGCCATAGCTCCGGGCAAGATCATTACAATGCCGGATCACATCCTGTTTGAGGTCAAGTCCGGTAATTGCTACATCCTGTCCCTTAAGCTCATGCAGATAATAATACAGGGCAAAGGTAAGATAAGACTTGCCACAGCCAAAATCGATGATATGCACAGTTCCCTTCTTTTGAAGGGTGGGCAGAATATCCTCTACAAATTCAAGATAGCGGTTAATCTGTTTAAATTTATCATACCGGGCATGTACAATTTTCCCCTCAGGGGTCTGCACTCCTAAATCAATCAGAAACGGAACCGGAATTCCTTCCTTCAGAATATAGTGCTTCTCACGGTTGTGCTCCATAACCGGTTTCAGGGTTTTCTCCCCAGATTCCGTGGACTTAAACTTAATGGTTGTCCTTCCCTTTTTACTTACAAGCACATGGAGTGTGCCCTCCATGTGCCAGGCCTCCAGCTGTCGGAATTTCTCTTCCATGTAACGTTCCACAAGGGATACCATATCCCCTGCCTGATAATTCTTATGAAAAACCTGTGTCCCCTGAAAACAGGTCTCCTGAAACATCAGCTCCTGCTTTACCATCACCGGACGGATCTTAATCCTTGAAATTCCATCCTTTTCCCGTGGGTTGCTCAGGATCATCTGATAAAGTCTTTCATTGCATAATTCAGATAAATAAGTGTGTAAATCGTTCATCCCTGTGTCTTCTCTTATAAATTTCATAAAACAGAAGAATCTGTATGAGATCCCCGATTCTCTGCCACTTTTCCGGGGAATCCGCATCCGGTGCAGACTCTTCGTTACTGTTTTCTTCTCTTTTTACCCGATCCAGAATATCCATGGCAAGCCGGTATAACCGGAGCCGGTCCGGATATTCATCATAGATCATGCTTCCTTCATAGTCCATTTTGTCTAAAATCCCGGCAATCAGCTTCTGATAGTGCTTTGCCTCCTTCGGGTACATCTGCTGCATATATTCCAGATCACGCATCACAGTGTTTTCCTGCTGCCCGAACATCGGCATGGGATACGCCATATAAAACGGCATAATTCTGCGTTCATACATAACCATAACATCCTTGTTTCTTTACTGTTATGATATGCATTCCCTCTGTAGTCGTGAAAATAGAGTCAAAAGTCCATCCCTGTCAAAGGAATGGACTTTTCAACCATCTGATGTATCAATACTTATGATTTTAATACATGAATACGTGCGAGTGATCTCTGTAAAGCAGTTTCTGCACGAAGAACATCGGTCTCGGGAGTTTTGCTGCGAAGTCTTTCTTCAGCACGCTCTCTTGCATGCTCTGCACGATCCAGATCGATTTCTTCCGGCCACTCAATGATCTCTGCCATAATTACAAGCTGATCCTGCAGAATCTCTGCAAAACCTGCATGTAATGCAGCTTCCTTCGTTCCTTCTGCCTCTGTGATTGTAAGTATTCCGGGGCTTACAATAACCGTTAACGGGATATGTCCCTTTAACACACCGATTTCGCCCTCGGTGGTATTGAATTCCACCATGGAAACCTCACCTTCATAGAAAACACGGTCCGGAGTAATAATTTTTAAGGTAAATAAATTACTGTCTGCCATCTGACCACCTCCCGTTATTTCACGCGGGCAAGTACGTCATCAATGCTTCCGGCATTCAGGAAGTAGCTTTCCGGGATATCATCATGTTTACCTTCCAGAATTTCCTTAAAGCCACGGATTGTCTCGTTAATCGGTACATACTTTCCATCAATTCCCAGGAACTTGCTGGCTACGAAGAACGGCTGGGATAAGAATCTCTGTACCTTTCTTGCACGGTTTACAACGAGCTTATCGCTTTCTGATAATTCGTCCATACCAAGAATTGCAATGATATCCTGTAATTCCTTATACTTCTGGAGAATCTCCTGTACACCACGGGCAACAGCATAATGCTCTTCACCAACAATTCTGGGATCCAGAATTCTGGATGTGGACTCGAGCGGATCTACCGCAGGGTAAATACCTAATTCTACGATAGAACGGCTAAGTACGGTTGTTGCATCCAGATGTGCAAAGGTAGTTGCCGGAGCAGGGTCGGTTAAGTCATCGGCCGGCACATATACTGCCTGAACGGAAGTAATGGATCCGTTCTTCGTTGATGTAATACGCTCCTGAAGTGCACCCATTTCTGTCTGCAGGGTAGGCTGATAACCTACTGCGGAAGGCATACGTCCAAGAAGTGCGGACACCTCGGAACCAGCCTGTGTAAAACGGAAAATATTGTCAATGAAAAGAAGCACGTCCTTTCCACCTTTGTCACGGAAATACTCTGCCATCGTAAGACCGGTAAGACCAACTCTCATTCTGGCTCCGGGGGGCTCATTCATCTGACCAAACACCATGGTGGTCTTATCAATAACGCCGGACTCGGTCATTTCATGATATAAGTCATTTCCCTCTCTTGTTCTTTCACCAACACCGGTAAATACGGAATATCCACCGTGCTCGGTTGCGATGTTACGGATCAGCTCCTGGATCAGTACGGTCTTACCTACACCGGCACCACCGAACAGACCGATCTTACCACCCTTCTGATAAGGGCAGAGCAGGTCAACGACCTTAATACCGGTCTCCAGCAGTTCTGTGTCCGTAGACTGCTCTGCGAAGGTCGGTGCAGCACGGTGGATAGGCTCGTAAGATACCCCCTCCGGTACCGGCTTGTTATCAATCGGCTGACCCAGTACATTAAATATTCTGCCCAGGGTATTTTCTCCTACCGGCACGGAAATCGGAGCTCCTGTGGCGATTGCCTCCATTCCTCTTACCAGTCCGTCGGTAGTACCCATGGCGATACATCTGACAGTATCATCACCCAAGTGCTGGGAGACTTCTACTACCAGTTCTCCTCCATCTCTGGTAGGGATGCGGATCGCGTCATTGATCTCGGGAAGTTTGCCCTCATCGAATCGTACATCCAGTACGGCACCGATGACCTGGGTGATCCTTCCTTTATTCTCTCCTGCCATTTCTACCTCTTTCCTGCCCACTGATGGGCATGTTCCAATAATTAAAGCGCCTCTGCGCCTGCAATGATCTCTGTAAGCTCCTGGGTAATGCTTCCCTGTCTTGCGCGGTTATACTTCAGTGACAGATCACTGATCATATCCTCCGCATTACTGGTGGCATTATCCATGGCCTGCATACGGGCACCGTTCTCACTGGCTGCCGCTTCCATCAGTGCACCATAGATCAGACTGGAAATATATTTCGGTATGATCATATCCAGTGCTTCCACATCTTCCGGTTCAAAATTCATCAGTGCGTCAGCACCCTCTGCGGGGGCTTTCGCGTCTGCATCATATTCCACAGGCAGAAGCTTCAACAGCTTCGGCTCATGGCTCACCGTGTTTTTAAAATGTGTATATGCCAGATAGATCTCTCCGATCTCTCCGGCTGCAAATGATGTCAACAGCTTCTGTGACAGAAGCATTGCTTCCGCATAAGCCGGTTCCTCAATGACCTCCGGATAGGATTCCTTCACGGTATATCCTTTTCTCTCCAGGATCTCCCGGCCCTTATTACCGATGGCATAGACTACCACGTCTTCTGTCTTCCAGTCCTCCTGTCCGGTGATCAGTTTGGCTACGTTGGAATTGTAACCGCCTGCCAGACCTCGATTGGAGGTAATGACAATGACCGCCTTTTTCGGACAAGCCCCCGGGACAAGATACTTGTGTTCCAGATGACCTACCCTGGACAGGATATTATTTACGGTATCATACATACAGTCAAAATACGTCTGAGAACGTTCTGCACCTGCTCTGGCTCTTTGAAGCTTTACCGTAGATACCAGCTTCATCGCCTTGGTGATCTGCTGTGTGCCCTGAATGCTGGTCTTACGGCGCTTGATATCACGCATTGATGCCATAGTTACCTCTCATTCTGCCGTATATCACGGCTGACACACTTATTTCAGAAACTCTGCCTTGAAATCATTCAGTGCCTTCACAAGCTTTTCTTCCGTAGCATCGGAGATCACCTTTTCCTCAGCGATGGCTGCAGGAATCTCGGGATGCTTAGTATCCAGATAATCGAAGAATTCCTTCTCAAATCTGGTGATGTCCTCTACCGGCACATCCAGCAGGAATCTCTTAGTCACCGCATAGATGATGATAACCTGATACTGTACCGGCATAGGCTGGTACTGAGGCTGCTTCAGCACTTCCTTGATACGTTCGCCCTGCGCCAGCTTCTCCTTGGTATCTGCATCCAGTTCAGATCCGAACTGTGCGAAGGAAGCCAGCTCTCTGTACTGAGCAAGCTCGGTACGGATCGGCGCCGCGATCTTCTTCATTGCCTTGATCTGTGCCGCACCACCTACACGGGATACTGACAGACCTGCATTTACCGCAGGACGGAAACCGGAATTGAACATTTCTGTCTCCAGATAGATCTGTCCGTCGGTAATGGAAATTACGTTGGTAGGAATGTATGCGGATACATCTCCTGCCTGGGTCTCGATGATGGGAAGCGCCGTCAGGGAACCTCCGCCGTATTCGTCACTCATGCGGACCGCACGCTCTAACAGTCTGGAATGCAGATAGAATACGTCACCGGGATATGCCTCACGTCCGGGTGGACGCTTAAGAAGCAAAGAGAGTGTACGGTATGCAGCCGCATGCTTGGTTAAGTCATCGTATACTACCAGCACGTCCTCTCCATTCTCCATCCATTCCTCTCCGATAGCACATCCGGAATACGGAGCAATATACTGTAACGGAGCAAGCTCACTGGCGGTTGCTGCAACGATCGTTGTATACGCCATAGCGCCTGCTTCTTCCAGAGTCTTAACAAGGGATGCAACGGTAGAAGCCTTCTGTCCGATTGCGACATAAATACACTTCACACCCTGTCCCTTCTGATTAATAATGGTATCAATGGCAATTGCCGTCTTACCGGTCTGTCTGTCACCGATGATCAACTCACGCTGTCCTCTTCCGATGGGCACCATGGAGTCAATTGCCTTAATACCTGTCTGTAACGGTGTATCTACGGATTTACGTGTGATAACACCGGATGCTACTCTTTCAATCTTACGATATTTATCTGTCTGAATCGGGCCCTTGCCATCAATCGGCTGTCCCAACGCATTCACAACACGTCCTAACATGTTGTCACCTACAGGAACCTCAACTACACGGCCGGTTGTCTTAACCTGATCGCCTTCGCTGATGTTTCTGTGGCTTCCGAGAAGTACTGCACCTACATTATCCTCTTCCAGGTTTAAGACCATGCCGTAAACCTCTCCGGGGAATTCCAGAAGCTCACCCTGCATTGCGTTATTCAGACCATGCACACGGGCAATACCGTCGGCTACCTGAATAACGGTACCAACGTCTGACACTTCAAGATCTGAAGCGTATCGTTTAATCTGCTCTTTGATTACGGAGCTGATTTCTTCCGGTTTCAAATTCATTGGTCATACGCACCTTTCTTTATTATTCGCAGCCATTTCATGCCTTCACAGCTGCGATGATTCAAGTCACTTAACAGAAACTGTATCCTCACAGTTCCTACAGCTGTACCCTGAGTAACTGACGCTGCAGCTCGTACAGCTTTGCTTTTACACTGCTGTCCACAACACGGTCTCCGATGCGGATCACCATGCCACCGATCAGGTCATCTTCCACCTGATAATGCATCTCCATCTTCTTAAAATGAGTGGTTGCAAGCAGTCGTTCTTCGATTTCCTTCTTCTGGGCCTCGTCAATACCACATGCTGTGGATACATACGCAACTCCGATGCCTCTTTCCTTCTTCACTTCATCAATGAAATAATCGAGAATGGCATCGATTTCCGGATATCGGTCCTTCGCCACAACAATGTGCAGGAATCCGAGTAATTCCTTGGAAATATGTCCCTTGAATACCTCTTCTACGACCTTAAGCTTTTCTTCCTTAAGGATCTTGGGATGGTTCATGAGTTTTCCGAAATCCGGATTGGCATCAAGAATTTCTTTTAAGGATTCAATCTCCTGTAAGAATTCCTCTTCCTTTCCTTCTTCCACAGCCAGTTCGAACAAAGCCTCTCCATATGTTTTCGAAACTAGCTTTGCCATGTACTCTCACCTATTTCCTTCAAAGTATCATTAATCAGGCTCTCCTGTACAGTTGTATCAATAGATGCCTTCACTACCTTACCTGCCATCATGGATGCAAGTACTACCATTTCGCGCTTCATGTCATCAGCTGCCTTCTGTTTCTCCAGTTCAGCTTCTGTTCTGGCTCTCTCGATAATGGCTGCCGCTTCTTCTTTTGCATTCGCCACGATCTTATTCTCATTCTCAAGAGCACGCCTTCTGGCATCGCTTAAAATCTTTTCTGCTTCTTTGTCGATATCTTTCAGCTTATTTTCATACTCTTCCTTAAGAGCCGCTGCATCTTCCTGACTCTTTGCCGCATCATCGAGTTCATCCTTAATCTTGTCGGATCGCTTCTTCATCATTTCACGAACCGGGTTAAACAGAAAATAAGATGCGACAAGGAACAATGCAAATACTGCAATGATCATCAGTGCGGAATCCGCAAGGAGCTGAAAGTCAAGGTCGAACAATCTTGGTTCCATATTGAGCCTCCTTTCTTAAATTTATTAATGTAAGACTCTTATTTTGCCAAGGGCTTAACGAACAGCAGAATGATTGCAATTAACAGACCATAAAGACCGGTTGTTTCGGCAACGGCCTGTCCTAAAAGCATGGTAGAAGTAACGTCAGACTTAGCTCCCGGGTTTCTTCCAACGGCTGCTGCTGCATGTCCTGCTGCAATACCCTGTCCGACACCGGGTCCGATACCTGCGATAACTGCAAGACCTGCACCAATTGCTGAGCATCCTAAGATAAAGTTCGTGTTAAATTCCATTGTTGTTTCCTCCTTAATATAAGCATTTAATTTTGGTTATTTCTGTTATGGTTCTGATGAGCCACATGCATCTGAAATGTATGTCATAGTCAACATACAGAATACATACGTCTGAATTGCCCCGGAGAACAGATCAAAGTACACATGAAGCGCTGCCGGCCATACATAGGCGATTTTGCTGAGCAGTGCATAAATCAGCGCCATAATTGCTGTTCCTGAAAGAATATTGGCAAACAGACGCAATGACAGTGAAACCGGCACTGCCAGGTTACCGATAATGTTAATCGGTGCCCAGATCGGCCACGGGTCGCACAGATTCTTAAGTACGCCGGAAAGCTTCTGGTATTTCAATTCATTGTACCGGATCAACGTAAATGAAATAATCGCCAATCCAAAGGTTACTCCATAGTCCGCTGTTGGCGGCCGCAAACCGAACAATCCGGAAATATTACTGAACAGAATAAAAATAAAAATTGTTCCGATATAGTTCCGGTATCTCACCGCATGCCTGCCCATAACACCGGCCGTCATCTTATCGAGCATTTCCACGATCAGCTCCACCACATTCTGAAAGCCTGTGGGAACCTCCTTGGCACGCTTTACCATATGACCTGCGGCAATGCAGAACGCTGAAATAATTAAAAACACGATCAGCACACACACATGGGTTGTCGTAATCCAGAGCGTCTGGCCAAACAATTCATAAGAGAATACTCCATGAATCATGAAATCGACGTCAGCTCCTCCTGACAACAAAATTCCTTGTCCCATCCTATATCACCTCCTTACATCTCTTCTTCCGGTATTTCTACCAAATCAGGTAAAATTTCTTCACCGTAAATCCATGTACTTACTTTCTTAGCAAAGAAATTGAGATAAGCTCCGATCTTAAGTCCCATGACTCCCGCAAAGGTAATCAGGGGATTCAATGTATCCGTCAATGCCACAATTACGAGTACAATCGCAATCACCACATAACGGATCATGTAATGAACCATGATTTTCTTCGCTGCACCCTGCCGCCCGAGGTCAAGCCCCCGGTCAAGTGCCCACCACATATCAACGGCACACACCGCCGCCGTGGCAATTCCGATCCACCAGGCTGCGGAATAAAGTCCTCTTCCCGCAAAGAAGAAAAGTATAAGCTGTCCGGCTATTCCAAAGATCAGGATTCCTGTCTCGAGTTCAAACAGACTACGGTTCATTCTTGTGATTCTTTCTTTCATCCGGCTTCTTTTTACGCTTCCTTCCACCATGCAGATAGGCAGACTCTTCGCTTCCTCTCCGGTAAACCTGCCGTGCAAACCGGTACACGTTGTAACCGCCCGCAACAGCTCCTATGAAAAATAAAAGAATCATAAAGAAGTCTGTTCCAAGCTTCCGGTCCAGCAGATTGCCTAAAAAGGCACAAATAAAAATAGGGACGATCATGTTAATTCCAAACTGTCCTATCATAGTCAATGCCTGAAATACACTACGATTGAACTTCACATTCTGCCCCTTTCTACCTGTCGTTTATAATATGTTACTTCAGAATCCGCATATTCAAACTGTAATTATGCAGTTCTCACATCACTTTTCTGAACTGATACAATTATACCCATTTTTCCCTTTTCTGTCTAGGAAAATTCATTGACTTTACATAGATTTAATAGTATTTTTAGATTATCAATTTTTCTTACCAAAGAAATCGAGGTGTTGTATGAAAAATCCCATCCTGTACCGTCGAAGAATTATCCCCGAAGAATGTATTCTATTAAAGGACGACCGTATTTTATTCTGTGATGAAGATCATATTGTGACAGCATGGAACACCCTCCATCCCAAGAAAGACCTGCATCACGGCTGGTCCTGTTACTTTCTGAAGGAGGGCTTTAAGGTCAGCCGGTTCTGCCGTGAGGACGGCTCTCTTCTTTACTGGTATTGTGACATTGTGGATTTTGATTACAAAGAAGACAAAAACGAACTGACCGTGATTGACCTGCTCGCTGATGTCCTTATTTATCCCGATGGATTTGTGAAGGTTGTGGATCTTGACGAACTGGTACAGGCCTCCGATGAGGGACGCCTGTCTACCGAAAACTTGAAATCCAGCCTTCTGAAGCTGAACAGACTCCTTACGATCATTTATGCAGGTGAGTTTCCGAAGCTGCGGCGTTATGTTGAAGAATTACGATAAACGTTCAGCTTAGAGGATTACTTTATTTACTGCTGAGACCGTAAGAAAATGATTTTGCATCGTAACTGTGAAGGTACTGAACAGTTACGACTTGTCTTAATGTCACGTCTTAATAATGATGTTTCAGTAAAAAATATGTCCTCCGATCTGCTGTCCGGTCAGACCCTCAATCGGGGTTCGGAAGAACAGACAGTTTCCGACCGTAGTCTGTCCACCCATTGCAGCATCTGCCGCCTGATAACAGGCACTCGTTGCATCATCCCGTGCAAGGGCAAGAGCCAGCCGTCCGGTGCTTACCGGTTCAAACTGCCTGTTCTGGTAAATCACCCCTACAATCGTATCCGGAAATACCGAACTCATGACACGATTCATAACAACTGCGCCTACCGCAACCTGCCCTTCATACGGCTGGTTTCCGGCTTCACAATAGATCAGGTTGGCCAGCAGATACCGGTCACCCTCTGCAAAGGTTACTTCCGAAATATCTCTCCATGCCGATCTTGCTGCCAGTGCGGACAAACGCCGCTCCTCTTCCAGCTGCTTCTGAATCTCCTGAATATTCGCATTCTGGTCGGCAAGCTGCTGTTCATATGCCTTGATTTCGTCTTCGGTCTGCGCCATATCACTCTGATATCCGGAAATCTTGCCACGTACACTGCTGACAAGACCGGATACCCGGCTCTGCTCCGCTTCTACCTCTGCTTTCAGGGCCTCCAGATCCTTCATTTCTTTCTGAAGTCTTGCTTCTGTTTCTTCTACTTCGATTCTGGTCTGCTTAAATGCCTCAAGCTGCTGCCGGTCATAGGCTGCAAGGCTTTCAATATATGCACTCCGGTTTAATAATTCTGCGTAATTTGCCGAACTGAATAATGTCTCCATCAGCACATAATCCTGACGCTCATACATGAACTGGATCCGCTTCTTCATCGCTGCATACTGATCGGCTTCAATCTGTTTCGCTTCTTCCAGCTCTGCCTGTGTTTTCTCGATTTCCTCATTCTTTGCAGCAATCTTTCCTTCGAGATCATCAAGATTCGCGCTCACTTCCTCCAGATTATCGTTGAGGTCACTGAGCTCTCCCTTAAGCCCATTCGTGGTATTCCGCAGACTGTCCAGTTCGTTCTGGCTTTCCCCGATCCGGTTTTCCGTATCCTTCTTTTTTTCCTTTTCTTCCTTAAGCTTCTGCTCCAGTTCTGATACCTTGTCCGCATATACCGGAGAAGAAGGATAAACGCACGTCAAAAGGACAATTGCCATAATTCCGGCAATTGTCTTCCGTCTCCGTTTATTCATTTTGGGAAAGCTTTTTCTCAAAGTAATAAAACCTCTTTCGTTAATCTTCCAGCTTTGCGATTCTGCGGACGTGGTTTTCGCCTTCGGAAAATTCGGTATTTAAAAAGGTCTCCACAATCTCAATGGCAAGATTCTTTCCGACAATTCCTCCTCCGAGAGCCAGCATGTTGGCATCATTATGGAGTCTTGTCATCTTAGCCATATAGGGATCGGTACAAAGTGCACAACGGATTCCAGGTACCTTATTGGCTGCAATGGAAATCCCGATTCCGCTTGTGCAGACTACAATACCACGATCACACTGTCCGTCTGCAACCGCTCTTGCGGCTGCCTTTCCAAAGTCCGGATAATCACAGGATTTCCTGTCAAAACATCCAAAATCCTGATATTCATATCCCTTCTCCTCCAGATACTCTTCAATCTGGCATTTCAGATCATAACCACCATGATCACTTCCTAATGCTATCATAGGCTCCTCCTTTGAATCTATATTCTCTTCACAGGCAGATCACCTGATGTCCTGCTGCCTTCAGCAGACGGTTCATCGTAGCCTGTCCCAATCCGGTTTCTGCAAAGGACTCTGTAAAAATAAGCTGTACCTCTTCATCATCCATCTGCCGTAACACTTCAAACAAATGATGTGCGATTGCCTCTTCATTCTTACGGCTTCCGAGACTTCTCTTCACATCAGCCCGATACTGCTCTATTGTTTCATCGGTCGCAATAACACCCGTTTTCAATCCCTGTTTATGTCCTTCTGACAGCTTTTCATTGATGCAGGCAGTGACCTTCTCCTGTGGACCTTCCACAATCGTAAGATTCCCCTTCGGTGCATAGTGGCGGTATTTCATGCCCGGCGCCTTCGGCGCCTCCTTAGAGGATGCATCCAGGATCGTCCGGTCTACATCGACATTTCCGATCACCTGCATCATCTTTTCCTGTGTCACATATCCCGGGCGGAGAATCATCGGCTCTCCCTCAGACAGATCAATAATCGTTGATTCCAGACCAATAGCAGAAAAACCGCCATCAATAATCATCTCTACCCTGCCATCCAGATCTTCAATTACATATTTTGCCACCGTAGGACTCGGTCTTCCGGAACGATTGGCACTGGGTGCGGCAATGTATCCCCCGGCTGCCCGGATGAGTGCTGCCGCAATTTTATTGGAAGGCATCCGCACTGCCACAGTAGGAAGTCCACCTGTGGTTGCCATCGGTACGCGGTCTGTCTTTTTGAAAATCATGGTTAACGGTCCCGGCCAGAAAGCATCCGCAAGAAGATAAGCACTCTCAGGAATCTCTGCTGCAATCAGCGGCAGCGCATCCATATCCGCAATATGGACAATCAGCGGATTGTCGGACGGTCTGCCCTTTGCCGCATAAATCTTTGCAGAAGATTCGGCATTCAATGCATCGCCACCAAGTCCGTAAACTGTCTCTGTCGGGAATGCAACCAGCCCGCCATTCTTCAAAATCTGTCCAGCTTCCTGTATCGCTTCTTCATCAATATGATCTTCCTTTATCGTTACTACTTTTGTATTCATGAAAACATGCCTCTCGCCTGACTGTAACTGTTACCACAGTAATTATTCAGGGCTCTATCTGAACAGTTACAATTTACCACATTTCTTCTGTTTTGACTAGTACAGCGTTCAAAAATTAACCGGACCAATCATGCAGAACGGTGTACCAGATTGTATTTATGTAACAATACCGATTAACTTGCTATATTAACAAAAAAGACACCTACCTTAGTAAGTGTCTCTAATATGCTGCACAATCCCCATGAAAATCCGGAAGGCCAGCCGCTCTTCATAAAGCGGATCCGATAATTTGTCAGCTTCTGCTGCATTGGAGAGAAAACCGCATTCCACAATAACAATGGGTCTTGAAGTCTTCTTTAATAAGTAGTAACTGGTATTTGCCTTAGCCTCCCGCTTATTCTCCGGATCCAACTGCTTCAACTGTTTCTGTATCGTTTCTGCAAGATCTTTACTCACTTCACTTGTTCCATAATAAAAAACCTGACCACCCTTTACATATTCCTCAGAGTAACTGTTCTGGTGAATACTGACCACCAGAATAGGATCCGCTTCCTCAATGACTTCAATACGGCGTTTCATATCCTGTACCTTCTTATTTGAGGTATTCTCATCATACAATCCCCCGTCTTCTGTTCGTGTCATCACGACTTCATACCCATCCAGTTCCAGAAACGTTTTTAAAATTTCTGCAATTTTCAGATTGATTTCCTTTTCCTGTTCCCCGTGGATTCCGATTTTCCCCGGATCAATTCCGCCGTGTCCGGCATCAATTACAATAACCTTTTTCTTTTCTGCGACTACCTGCGTTGATGAGGTATGGATAAATAACGCTCCCTCTTTTGATATGACAAACATGGATAACATGAGGATTCCCAACATAAGCAGCTGTAGGATCTTCTCACCGCGTTCTCCGATCTTTAACTCCATATAACTGTTCTTTCCGAAGGTATTTCTATATATTTATGCAGTTCTCATAAAAGAAAGTACCAGGCATAAGGAACAAAAAACTGAACTATTTATCCAGATACTCTTCAATCACATCCCAGATATCCGGAGTTTCATAGCCAAGTCTCCAGCATGCTACGCCTCCAATGTTGTAATTCTGCATAACATTAAGCTTCACACCAATGGATTGTGCATCTTCCAGCCATACCTGATTATAGGTATCTCCATCCATATATTCTCCGTAGTTCTGACAGGTTTCTTCATCCCATACGGTTTCAATATTATGAGCCTTGATATATTCCTGTGCCATCGCCATGCCTACTGCCTGGCTGCTTACGTCCGTACCTGTCGTAGACCAGATTCTTGTATAGAACGGAACCGCATTGATAATCTTATTAGCCGGCACCTGTTCTACGGTCTGCTTAATACCTTCCTCCACAAAATTAATGGATGCAACGCTTCCTGCTTCCGCACTGCCGGCATAATGTTCATCATATCCCATGATGATCACATAATCTGCCACAATTCCCTGTTCCTTACGATTATAATGATTGGTATAACCCGTCGGAACATAATTATCAACGGACAGCACAATGCCATTTGCACGACATGGTATGGACAGCTCTCGGATAAACTCAATATAATGCTCTCCACAGTCCAGGCTGATCTGCTCAAAGTCAACATTGATTCCATCGATTCCATACTGCATTGCCTCATTGACCAGATTGTCAATCAGGGTCTTCCGATGTGTTGTGGAAGACAGGATGCTGTACATATCAATGCTGTCCTTATATTCAATATTTTCAACCAGCGCCCACACTTCAAGACCCATGTCATGTGCCTTGTCCACATACTGTTGTGTAGCAAAGCTGATAAAATTTCCTTCATTATCATTTAATTTAAACCAGGTCGGGGAAATTACATTCAATCCCCTGGTATTCGCCACATATTCCGACAGGGTATCATTTCCTGCCACTCCGGCAACTACATGCCATCCAAGATTAATTTTGTGGTCTCTCGTAACACTGGTGTATTCCGGCTCCTGATAATCATTGACCGGAATCGGAAGCTCCGGTGCAATATCACGCAGCCGCTTGTTCTCTACATAACCAATCACAGCATCTGCCGTCTTTACCTTGGTCCAGGTTTCCATCTGTTCCAAAACGATCACCTTATCATTTGCTTTCACGTCTTCTAAGATCTCGCTCTTCACACCGCCCAGACGACGCACCTTCGTATCCTTCTTAATATATCCGATCTGTCTCTGATCCCAGGAAGTGTATATCTGCAGACGATTCGGATCGGTGAATGCTTCATATGAAAAGTTGGAATACTGCTTTAAATAGTCCAACGCCACATACAGAGTATCCTCTACATAGCGGGAAAGGATATAATCGAAGCTCCTGTTCTCCTCCCCGATACTGACTTCGCTTGTTCCGACAACCGTTCTAACAATGGCATCGGGAAGTGTATAAAGCAGAAGTCCTTCTCCTGCGTCCTCATAAAACCGGTCATTAAAAAGCTCCTGGGCGGTACTTAAAGCCACATAATACGTACCGTCTAACAGCTTCGCTCTCTGTTCAATGATTTCATCCTGCAGAACGATTGCGGTAACCGTATCGTCCTGTATTGCGTAAATTTCATTTAAATCCGCACGTTCTTTTGAATAAGAATATCTATCAATAATCTTACCCCCAAATGCTATGCCAAACACCACTATAATAAGGACGATGGCAATTAACACCGGAATAATTTTTTTCTTCATGTATTTAACCTCCAATCGTCCTATATTATAGCAGACTATTCTTCTATCGTCATTAAAATTTTGCTTCAAATGTTTTGTTATAAGGGGGTTCCAAAATCATTTTTTACTATTTGGCATATTAATATTCTAAAGGGTCTAAAGGGATTGTGTCAGAAACCGGATCCATAACCGGTTCAGAAATCAGATCATATCGGATTTCCTTAACTTTTCCTGTTTCATCTGCAATATAGTCTGCCATATAAGCAGCATCCTCCTTAACACATTTCTTCATAATGTGATCCGTGTCTGACGGATTCCCATCGAGGTATAACTTCACTCCGGCTTTCTCATATTGCAGAAGGCGTTTCTTTACAGATGATAAATAAGCTTCTTTTTCTGATAACATACCATTCTCCCATCTGTCCGGAATTTAATTAAAAGACCAAAAGCACCGTGATATGCATAAATAAATTCCAAACTGATTATACTTTTTAAATCTGACGATAACTGAGTAGGTAAGATGCACCGGATAAGTATCCTTTTTATTTATTACTTTCTTTGAATGCTTATACGAGTTTGAATTATAATTGGTGTATTTACTGTGACGAATATTCGCGACTAGGCACACAAGCCTAAGAGACCACCTGCATCTGCTTTTATACAGAATGTATTGTGCCAGATGCGGGGCATATGTTGCTAGATCATCATTTCAATATTAATTAGTTATGAATTTTGTCATGCCTCCTCCTGATACAGATTTATCCGGAAGCATCTTACGAGTTACATTATGGTTGTTTTTACCAAATTTGTCAATAGTTATTTTGATATTTTTATTTATTTTTACTAAAATTGTTTTCTGAAGCGTGCATAATTATTAAATTTTTCATAAACCGTTTTTCAAAATATTGACTTAAATTTAGGTAGAGTATAAGATGTAACTATTCAGAGCCATGCAAATTTAAATAATGTACGTCGAATGCTTGCATTCGTAAGGACATTTTTAAATTTATATGGCGAAGTAACTACATGAGCAAAGGACACTGCGCAGCAGTGGTCTTGCGAATGGAGTTCTGAATAGTTACATCGGGACAACGAAGCAATTCGTATATCATCGCTGTAATCAGGTAACTACATCAGCAAAGGACACTGCATAGCAGTAAACTTGCGAATGGAGTTATGAATAGTTACATCGGGGCAACGGAGCAATTCGTATATCATTGATGTAATAAACCAAACAACAATTTTAACCGCAAGTCGTTAACTAAATATAAAATGGAGGCAACTCATGAAAATAGAAAAAGTAAATGATCACCAGATCCGTTGTACTCTTACCAAAGAGGATCTGGCAGACAGAGAAATTAAATTGAGTGAGCTTGCTTACGGTACGGATAAAGCCAAGGATTTATTCCGTGACATGATGCAGCAGGCTTCCTTTGAATTTGGATTTGAAGCAGAGGATATTCCCCTGATGATTGAAGCAATTCCTTTAAATGCGGATTGCATTGTACTAATTATTACCAAAGTAGAAGATCCCGACGAACTGGATACCCGTTTTTCCAAGTTTGCACCATCTGTCCATGAGGATGGAGGCGATCTGGATGAAATGATGGATTCTGTGGCAGGTGGCACCGGTGCCGATGACGTTCTTGATTTGTTCAAAAAAATCACAAGTGCACGTGAAGCCGCAGCCTCCGTTGCAGGCAATTCCGGTGAATCCAATACCGAGAGCTCTTCCCGGAAATCCGCTTTGAACAAGACCTTAAAGAAGAAACTGGCAGATATTAATCCAGCCATGGATCTTGTCCGCATCTACGGCTTTGACAGTCTGCGTGATTTAACCGCACTGTCCCATATCCTTGCGAATGCTTATCAGGGATCCAACTCCCTGTACAAAGATCCGGATGGTAGTTATATTCTTTCCGTTGCAAAGAGTGATCACTCTCCTGCGGAATTTAACAAGGTCTGCAATATTCTTTCCGAATATGCGGTCGGCCTGCGTACTGTTCCGGGTTCCGAGGCTTATCTGGAAGAGCATTTTGAAGTGATCCTGCACGATCAGGCCTTACAGTCTCTCGCCCGGATTTAACATGTGCTAATACAGAAATCATTTCTATTCAGGCAGGAACCATTTATAAAGTCATATGAGATCTAAGCTTTACTAAAATAAAAAGGAAATGCAAAGGACCACAATCCAACGATTGCGGTCCTTTTCTCAGTTCTGTTTTCTTAATTCTATCTTGTGAAATTTTCTAACTCAACATTCTGACTCAGCCGTCAAAATATGATATTCCCATACCGATTTCCTGTCCGACTCTAAATTTATTTTGCTTTTCGAATCTGCTTTGCTTTTCGGTCTTCCAGATACTTAATGACTAACAGGGTTCCAACGAGCAGAACAATACCGATCGGAAGCACGATCCATGCAGTTCTGACAAAACCTGCAATAATGTAGGTTACAAAAGATACAGCCGCTACCACGACAACATACGGAAGCTGTGTGGAAACATGATTCACATGATCGCACTGTGCACCTGCGCTTGCCATAATAGTTGTATCCGAGATCGGTGAACAATGGTCACCGCAGACCGCACCTGCCATACATGCGGAGATGGAAATAATCATTAAGGTTGGATCAGAGTTTGCAAATACGGCAACAACGATCGGAATAAGGATACCGAAGGTTCCCCATGATGTACCGGTTGCAAAAGCAAGGAAGCATCCAATTAAGAAGATAATTGCCGGAAGCAGACTCATAAAGCTTCCTGCTACAGATTTTACTGCATTTGCCACAAATTCAGCTGCTCCAAGACTATCTGTCATTGCCTTCAGGGTCCATGCAAAGGTAAGGATCAGGATTGCCGGAACCATGGCCTTAAAACCTTCGGGAATACATGCCATACAATCCTTAAAGGACATTACTCTGCGGAACATATATACAATCACAATAAGAATCAGTGCGCAGATACTTCCCATGCCAAGTCCGACCGAAGCATCGGAATTGGAAAACGCTTCTACAAGGTTTGCGCCGCCAAAGAATCCACCGGTATAAATCATGCCAATGACGCAGCAGATAATCAGGGTTATAATCGGAATTACCAGATCAATTACCTTTCCCTTTTCATTCACCGGGGCAACTGTCTGATCCTCCTGGTGTCCGGAAGTAAAGAGATCTCCCTTTAATGCATTCTCTTCATGCTTTTTCATCGGTCCGAAATCGATATGTAAAAGTACGATCAGAAACATCATTAAAATAGTCAGCAATGCATAATAGTTATACGGAATAGCACGAAGGAAAATAGAAAATCCGTCTTCTCCTTCCACAAAGCCTGCAACTGCTGCTGCCCAGGATGAAATCGGGGCAATAATACAGACAGGCGCTGCAGTCGCATCAATCAGGTAAGCCAGCTTTGCACGTGATACCTTGTGCTCATCCGTAACAGGCTTCATAACGCTTCCTACAGTAAGACAGTTAAAATAATCATCAATAAAAATCAGAATTCCAAGTGCAATGGTCATAATCTGTGCACCGGCTCTTGTTTTAATTTTCTTCTTTGCATAATGTCCGAATGCAGCGGATCCTCCCGCCTTGTTCATCAATGCGACAATTGCACCAAGAATAACAAGGAAAATCAGAATACCGACATTATAGCTGTCCGACAGAACTCCTACAAAGCCATCATTAAAAATATGAGTAATCGTTCCTTCAAAAGAAAATCCGGAATACAGCAGACCTCCGACCAGAATACCTACGAACAGGGAACTGTACACCTCTTTGGTGATGAGGGCAAGTGCTATCGCTACAATTGGCGGTACAAGAGCCCAGAAAGTTGCATAAAAATCCATTTTAATGACTCCTCTCGTATAAAATCGACAACTAATTGTATCATGGTATACAATGTTTGACAAGAACGAACTCATAAAAAATCTACCCCAAAAGCTCTGCCTGTGCGCAGCCGTTCTCTACTTGTCCCTCTCACTAAACTCGGGCTGCACCTTCGGCTTGCTCTCGTTAAGTGTTCCGGACTGGTTCGCACTAAGTTCAAGCTTCGCCTTTGGCTCGCTTTCACTAAGTGCTCTACACAAAAGAGACTTCTGCAACTGCAAAAGCCTCTTCGCCGTTTTTACTTTGATTCTATTCGTCTATTATTTCTTTACCTTTTGCTGTTCTCGTAAGAATTCAGCAACGCTTCTACCGAAGTTCTCAGGGTAAAAACAATATATCCCGCGAACCGCTCCCTGTCAAACCGGCTCTGGTTCAAAAACCAGGTTACTAACAATCCATACAATGCATTGCTGTAAAAGCAACAGAGAAACCCTTTATATTCCTCAGAAAGTTCTACGTTCTGCCTTTCGGCAGCACTGTCAATCACATCCAGACTAACACGCTCAAAGCTGGAGGAAAAGAACTGCCCAAAACCATTTTTACCAATCGCGGAATACGCATGAACCAGCAGTGCACGGTTCTTATCCACATAATCCAGCAAGGTAAGAACGATTTTCTCATAGTCCACCATAACATCAAGCTGATTCACTACCACAAGTGATTCCTGTTCCAGTGTCCACTTTAGCAGATCATAAATATCCTTAAAGTGATAATAAAACGTTTTCCGGTTAATTCCGCAGTCCTCGCAGATAGCACTGATCGTTATTTTGGATAGTGACTTCACCTCCATATACCTTTTCAGGGAATCTGCCATCGCCTGCTTCGTTTTCATGGATGCTTCGGCATGTGTCATGGTTTTCTCCTAAGTCTATGCTGTCCTGGCAGCTTTCTTCTTTTTCTTACGACCATGAATTCCTATAATTAACACAAAGATTACCACCAGGCATATACCGGCAAGTATCGCAATCATCGCAACCGGTACAGGTTCTGCCGGACGGTCCACGCAGGTAAAGGTAAACGCATCATCTTCACATTCAAATACCAGATAGCTGCCATCCTGCTCCGTGTCTATTTGGACAAAAGCTTTATCCCTGTAAATCTCAATCGAAGGATTTTCCATTTCAAGAGAAGCATCCGGCAGGAACCTGTAAAGATGCTTTCCGATATCGGATGTTTCAAGACGCACCTGATAACTCTCTGCCCTGGTTTCTGCATCCTCCGGGTAAAGCTCAACCTTCTTAATCTCTAAGGAATCATCCGTATCAAAGGTTCCTTCGGCCAAAAGCTTAGGAAGCTTTGTTCCATCAAGATTTGCCTCCAGTGTCGTAATATATTCAGTATATACGGCTTCGATCGTCTGGTCAAAGGTAATATTCTCCTGGGAGAAGTCTTCCCACACACCGGAGTATCCATCCTTCTCGGGTACCTCCGGGAGCCTGGCAATATCAAAGCTCTCTCCGTAATTAATGGTGATCCGGTCTACCTGGGAGTCATCTGCCATGAAGGTCAGATGAATTGAGCGGAATGAATCCGGAATATCCGGAAGCTCCAGGAACTCATCATAAGAGGCAGGCTGTGCCTCACCCTCAAGGCTGATTCCGTCAATTCCGGGAGGACATCCTTCTACGAAATAGTTGTTCTCTACAGTTCCTGAATCATCAATCTGTCCGGCAATGGATCCCAGATAATAATTTCCCTCCTGAATCTCTATCATACTATAGCAGTCCGTAATGGTTTTACCTTTTCCGGCAATACCTCCAATCTGATTATCTCCGGATAGTGCACACTTCGAGCTGCTTTTGCGGATCGTTCCCTTACTTTCTCCGGCAATACCTCCGACTTTATCTTCGTCACCCGAAATGCTTCCGGTATTCATACTGGAAATAATGCTGCCAAGGGTCATTTCACCGACAATCCCTCCGGCACATTCCTTCTTTCCTTCTACCTTTCCACTATTATAGCACTCCCGGATAACAATTCGTTCCTTGTACCTGACATTCAGTGTTGCGTTATCGGAAGAAAGATTTAAGTCATCCTCCGGATCAAGGTTGTTCTCACGGGACATGGTTCCGGCAATACCGCCGACATTAAGATCACCACAGATTTTTCCATAATTCGTACAGCTCAATACCTTGCCCTCGGTATCCTTGACTGTATCATCATCAGAAACATCCATAAAGATTTCGTCGGTATCCGGTGTATCCGTATCGGTAATAATGTTCGTAATCACCTGAACTTCATCATTAATTGCCTGTAAGTCATCCAACAAAAGCTGATTATAATCATCTGCCATATTGTTCAGGGTGCGTGTCTGATCAATGATCTTCGTAAAGCTGCTGCTTAACGATGTCCGCGCGGACTCAACCCTTACTTTGGCCCGGTCAGCCCGGTTACGGATCTCGCTTTCGGTATCGGAAATCGCACGGTTTGCATTCTCATAAGCTGCCTTCTGCGCATCATTAATTTCTTTTTCCAGTGCTTCCCGGTCAATCTGATCCCAGATATTAAAGGAAGAAAAGTCATATCCACCGCTTGGTGTGGGAACAAGAGGAAGACTCGGAAGATTATCTAAACTATCCCCATCATCCTTTGTATCATCCTTGGGATCCTTATTAGTATCATCCTTAGTGTCGCCCTTGCTGTCATCCTTGGTGTCACCCTTGGTATCATTATTAGTATCATCCGCAGGATCTGCATCATCCTGTGACAGGTTCTTCGTTTCCGTTATACCCGGCACCGGTTCAGAAAGTCTGTACGGAATCTGGTAAGCAATCTCCTCTTCGGAAGTTCTCAGATCCTGAATGGCAGTTCTTGCACCTTTTTCTCCCTCTGCAGAGTTCCGACCGGAAGCTTGTGCAGAATCCTCAGTGCCACTCTGTTCGCCTGTCGGATTCTGTGTCGGGGTCTGACCATTGCCTTCATTGTTTCCAATTCCATTAGTTCCAACATTACCTCCACCAGTCCCGGTTCCTTCTCCGGTACTTGCTCCTGTATTATTTTCATTTCCCTTCGTTGTCGTACCACTCGGAGTAGGCGTTGGCGTGGATGTAGATGTTCCTGTCGGTGTTGTACTCGGAGTCGTAGATGGTGTCGTACTCGGAGATTCCGTTGGAGATGCACCCGGGCTCCATGTAGGGAGCTTATCCAGAAAATCCAGCGATACCGGTCTTGGGGAATTCAACCCTGAAATAGACAGTGAATTGGACATATTATCAAAATCACCGCTGATATCCGACATAATATTATCTACTGCATTCTGTGCACCTGCTACAGCATCCAGCAGCACATTAATCTGATCGGACAAAGATGCAGACATATTGCTTGCATCGTTATCAAGCTTCGTTACAAGGTCGTGCAGCTTCGGAAATTCCCTGGACAGCTTTTCCATCGTGTCCTCTTCATATTGCATCTGGCTGCTCGGCTCCATCTGTCCGGCAATACCGCCAACATCCTTACGTCCGTTCAGCCGGCCGTGGTTCTCGCAGCTCATAATAAAACCGGTCTGGCTTCCTGCAATACCACCAATGTTATAACCGACATGCTGATATCCCACGCTGCCGTTATTGTTACTATAAAGAATAACTCCTTGATTGGAACCGGCAATTCCACCGATATCCGTTACGGAAGCTGCATTTTCCGTACTTAAAATTTCCTGTACAGTCAGAGACTGGATATCAATTTTATTATCCTTGGCATTGGTGTTTACCAATGCATTGTTTGTGCAGTTGGTAATACCGCCCTTGTTCGTTCCAACCAGACCACCAATACGGTGATTTCCGGAAACCATGCCATTTGCGGTGCTGTCCTCAATAATTCCGCTTACTTCATTTATTCCGACAAGAAGTCCGGCATCATTGTTTACATTCATTTTGCCATTGACGCTGCATCCGCTGATAAGTCCCTTATTCTGACCTGCCAGAATACCAATACCGGAATGTCCCGTTCCCGCTGTGGCATCCATCTGGATATTCAGGTTCCATACCTGTCCTGTCTCCTGAATATAACGGAAAAGTCCGATATTATTACTGGTTCCCTCTATAGCAAAGCCCCTGATTGTATGTCCCTGTCCAAGAAAAATCCCACCAAAGGTCGGAATCAACGTAACTCCTTCGCTTGTAAAATCAAGGTCTGTATCCAGAATTACCACTTTATCCTGTGACCAGATATCCCGTGTACAATTGTTTGCAAGTTCTTTGAGATCTTCATTGCCGCGGATCCAGATTACCTGATCCTCGTCATAGGTAAGTGTTCCATCCTGCTCCGCTGCATCCTGCAGATGCTCCATAACGTCATCGGTTTTATTTTCATTGTCTTCATTAATTGTTTCTGCATGCGCACTTAAGGATATCTGCAAAGAAGGAAGGATCAGTGCAGTAATCAGACAAACGACTAATGTTCTTTTCTTAAACTTCTTCATCTTCCGCACTTCCTTTCTCTTCTTTATTTTGTTCTTCGGACTTTGCATGATCATTTGTCCTGTCGTCCTTCTGAGGCAGTCCGGGCGGATTCTTTTCCTCTATGGCAGATACCTCTACTGCATCCGGTCCCGGATCCTCTTCATCGCTCACACTCTCCGCTCCACCGGTAATCAGTGTAACACTCATATCACCACGTACAAACCCGGAAAAGTTACCCTCAAGCGTACCGTTTACCTGTCCCCGGATCAGACCGTTCACACGGGTAAGACCGCTAAAGTTCTGTGGCGTAAGATTGATTTTACTCTTAAGCTGGAAGCTTGTTTTTTCAATAATAATATCACCGACAACCAGAATCTGTGGCAGTACCGCAAGTACAAGCACAATGGAAATAATGGTACCGCGGCTTAAGCAGTTACCGATAGATGCAATAATCGGGTTCGTTGTCAGCTGCTGAATCAGGGCACCGGCAACTGCCAGAATTGTTCCTGAGGTAAAAATAGTCGGAAATGCCTCGTTCAATGCAGCTACAATTGCCTGCTTCGGTTTCATTCTCGTCTTCAGATCGGAATAGTGACTTGAGATTACGATTGCATAGTCAATATTTGCACCCATCTGAATGGAATTCACAATCAGGTAACTTAAGAAGTATAACGGAGACTTCTGTAAGTATGGCATGGAAAAGTTCATCCAGATACTGCCCTGGATCACAATAATCAGCAGTACCGGAAGTCCTGCGGATTTAAAGGTAAACAGCAGGACGATAATAACGAACAATGCAGATAACACACTGATGATGATATTATCGGTTCCAAAGGATGAAGACAGATCCAGGTCACTGGTCGAGTTACCTACAATATAGGAATTATCAAGATCATAGTATTTCGCAACATCCTGATGCATCACCTCCAGGAAGTCAAAGGTTTCCTGACTCTCCTCCGGAAGATTTAAGTATACAACCATACGGGAATAGTCATCGGTCTTTAGCTGCAGCTTTGCCTTCTCCAACTGGTCAAACAGATCATCAAGGGTATCCTGCACTTCCCCATCCAGGGTAATATTATCCTCCTCCATCTGATCCTTTAAAAACATAAACATATCAAACAGCGGCACCTGGTAATTTTCAATACCGTTCACGATCTTGCCATACTGGTTTTCATTGACTGCATAAGCAGAATAAAGGAGATTTGCGATCTCATATTCCACACCGGCAAGCTCCGAAAATTCTCTTGGATTCAATGCATCCGTCAGCACATAGCCATCCATGGCCTCAATATTTCCAAGCCCCATGGCTGATTTTACTTCTTCATGCTGTTCCAGTGTCTTCAGAAGTTTTTCTTCCTTCTGGTAATTTCCTGCCGGTACAATCACGGCAACCATGTTGCTTGTTCCGAAGGTATTCTTGATCTTCTGATAAGCGATTTGGCTTTCGCTCTGCTTGGCTGTGGTCAGATCGGTATAGCTGTAACAATATGGACAATTATTGGAAAAATAAAATGCTACAACTACAATCACCAGAAAGACAGGTGGAACAATGAATCGCGTAAACACATCGAATTTACCGATTGCGGTAATCTTCGGAATAAGATTTTTGTGCTTTGTTTTATCAATCAATTTACTGAACAGCACAAGAAGTCCGGGCATCAGGGTGAACACGGACAGAAGGCTTAACATAATAGCTTTAATCAGAACGATGGACAAATCCATACCAATTTTGAAATGCATGAATGCAAGAGCACCCAGACCGGAGATCGTTGTAAGGGAAGATGCGGAAATTTCCGGAATAGCCTTACTTAAGGCCGCAATACAGGCCTCCCTCGTATCCAGTGTCTGATGTTCATCCGAAAAACGGTGGCACAGAATAATCGCATAGTCGATTGCCAGGGCAAGCTGCAGCACCACTGTAACTGAATTGGAAATAAAGGAAATCGTTCCACACAAAAAGTTCGTTCCCATATTCAGAATCGCCGCCATACCAAAGGTCATAATCAATACCGGAACCTCTGCATAGGAACGTGATGTCAGAGTCAGCACGATCACAATGATAACCGCCGCAATCACGACGATGACCTGCATCTCTGCTGCCAGATCCGCCGCCGAATCACTTCCTACTTCCGTATCATAATAGACATCATAATCTGCAAGCAGTTCCTTCATCCGGTTCATGGCCTGTAAGCTGATATCATCGGTTGCTGTCCCATCAAAAGTCACATCAAACAGGGCACTTGAATCGTGATAATGATCCTCCGTGTGATCAAGCTCTGCACTTGTGACGCCTTCCACTGCTTCAATCTCCTCCTGCAGCTCCAGCGCATGCTCATAGGAAATATTGGAAATCATGACCTTTGCCGTTCCATAGGTAACGAACTGCTCATCCATTACTGTAAGACCGCGCCTTGTCTCGGTGCTGTCCGGAAGATATTTCGTAATGTCATTTTCAACATTAACCCAATTTGTTGAAAAAATACAGAATACCAGCGCAAAGATATAAAGAAGGAAAAACAGGTTTCGTTTATCCACAATAAAGGTGGCCAGCTTTTCCATGGGCGTTGCTTTCGTTTCATTCATTGTCTCATTCATATGTACACCTTTTCCTAATCATTCCTTATGTTTCAGATTATTGATAACCACTCAGTACCTTTACAGTTACAATTATTGTATCTATCCACAGTAATCTATCATAAAAGCATTATGATTTTTCTATTCAAAAAAAACAATACACAAACAGTGCTTTTTGTCCGGTAAATTTCAAAAACAGATTAGCTTGTCAGAAATTGGGGAAAGTATTATACTAAGTAGGTTAACACCTATGAATGAATTAGAAATAAGGAGGAAATACACATGGCAGATATTACCAGGGATATGACCATCGGAGAAATTCTAAGAACAAACCCGAATGTAGCACCGATTCTTATGGAAGCCGGCATGCATTGCTTAGGCTGTCCCTCCGCACAGGGCGAAAGCCTTGAAGAGGCAGCTATGGTTCATGGCATGGACATCGAAGCATTAATGGAACAGATTGCTGCATTATAATTGAGAAGATTTCTCATATGTATGGCAGACAAAAAGCCCCTGCGATTCCGGTCAGTTGGAACTGCAGGGGCTTTTATAAAATGATCTTTTCTTTGTCTATCTTCTATTTTGCTTTCAATGATTCCTTATACGCCTTTTTATTCTCGTACATCCTGCTGTCGGCAAGCTGCGTACATGCTGCAAGGGACATATCTGAACTTTTACTTACACAACAGTAGCCTACACTCGCATGTACGGGATACGGCTTCGGATTACGATTCTGTTCCTCTTCAAGAAGTTTATACAGTTCCTTTATAAACTGCTCCTCACGTCCTTCCTTATTATAATAAAGAAGAACCATGAACTCATCTCCCCCCGTCCGTGCACAAATCTCATTCTCCTGTACCAGTTCGGCCAGTACTACAGACAGTCGGGACAATGCAGCATCTCCTTCTGCATGCCCAAAATTATCGTTAATATATTTCAGTCCATCCATATCAATACTTACAATGGTAAAATGACGGTTTTCCTCTTTGCTCCTGCTATACAGACTGCGCAGATAGTACTCATAGCCGCGCCGGTTATAGAGTCCCGTCAGGGAATCCCTGTGGTACAGATTCCGGAACTGTTCGAGGTTTGCAATCTCCTTCTGTGCGGCACTGTTTTCCATGGCAAGTGCCAGCGCCATCATATACGCCTGTACAAAGGAAGTCGGCCACTCCGATTCTCTGACCGCCAACGCCAGATATCCAAAGATCCGATTTTTGAAATGAATTGGAAATACGATCATGCTTTGTCCCTGCACGGCACTGTTTACCAATTCAGGAAGCAGCATTCCACGTGGAAAGACCTCATGATAATCCTTCGAGGGTCTGTCTTTGATAAAGATCTTGCGCAAAATCATATTGTCTGTAAATGCTCCCGGCAACTGAGCATTCTCATCATTCTCCAGTTTCTGGCATAAGCAAAGGAATCCCCTGTCACATCCCAGCTTTCCGAAGTAACGCTCAGTCACCTTGAGATAATCCTCTTCGCGAAAAGCTTCCTGATAATCTGTATTTAAAAAAAGAGACTGGTTATAAATTTCTATTGCTGCGTCCAGTTTATTATACATCCGCCGCCAACTATGGTTCTCCACTTCCTGTTCATGGCAACCGCAGCTTTGCCGAAAACACAATTCAGGAACAAAGGTTGTAGCAGGCTCAGGTTTTTCTCCCTGTAAAGCTTCTTCAATAATCCGTACGGCTCTCTTTCCCATTTCCTTAAATGGAACCTTAGCCGTAGTAAGCGGCGGATAATACTCCCTGCTCTCTGTAATATCATCATAACCGGACACACACACATCCTCCGGAATCCGGATGCCCCGATGCTGTAATTCCTCACACACGGAAAGCGCCATATAATCATTTGAGCAGATAATCGCCTGTGGGTAATTTCCGGGTTTTCTCCCCTGAAGGAACCAGTCCACTGCTTCCTTCCCTTTCTCACGCCAGTAATCTCCAAAGAAAACCATATGATCCGTAACTTCAATTCCTTCCTCATGCATTACATCCAGATAACCCTGATACCGATTTCTGGCATCCAGCCGGTCAAAGGCTCCTGTCATAAAACAGACATCCCGAAACCCGTGGATTTGTGTAAAATGTCGGGTCATGTTCCTGATCGCTTCTCCTTCGTCCATCACCACACGATAAAATCCCTCTCTTGCCGTGCGCAGATAAACCACTGGACAGTCTGCGTTTTTCTTCAGATATACATATATTTCGTTACCCATTCCGGGCACATCAAACGTATCTTCCCCGACAATAATCCCGTCAAGCTGTGTAAGATCCGGCAGATACATGATGCCACGCTCACCTTCCGCATATAACACCTTATCCCCGTATGCCCCGAAATTGGCAAAACAAAACACCGTATAACCCAGTTCATTTGCTTCTTTAAAAATAGCCTGCAGAACATCCTTTTGATAGTTCTGCGTAATATACCCCATGAAAACTCCTATTTTTTTCACTCTTGTGTCTCCTCGAATTCCCAATATGTACCATTTTGTTGTATTATACCATATCCTTTCCGTTTTTTCTCTCCAAAATGTTAAATTGGGATGATAAATTTGGCAATAAAATTTTCCAAAAAACGCGCTTAGACCTTGTAAATATGACAGGTTTATATTACAATATAGACGATTGATAAAGAATTATCAATCACAGGTTTATGTATTTTATGAAGGAGGTTTTTACCATGGCATATGTTATTAATGATTCCTGCATCCAGTGCGGATCTTGTGCAGGTCAGTGTCCTGTAGGTGCTATTTCTGAAGGAGATGGCAAGTTCGAAATCAATGCAGATACATGTATCAGCTGTGGTTCCTGCGCAGGCGGATGCCCCGTAGGTGCTATTTCTGAAGAATAAGATTTCTTACGAATGAAAAAGGAGACGCATCCATAATGGATCGTCTCCTTTTTATTTTGCATTACCGGTTCATATCTCCTGCTGCTTTTCAGCTTTCGGTTTGCTGAAATTTTTAATCCTGGCAAAAACAGAGGATTTCTGCTTAATACTGTAGTTCCGCAGCATGTTATCCAGCTTCTTGTAGTGCTCCTCATTCCTGGCATCACGGTCTGCCTCACGCTCATCATCCTTTTCTTCCTGCATCCGGAACTGATAATCCAGCTCCTTCAGGATACTGCTTTTTACTTCCTGTATAATCTCCTGGCAGATATCCTGATTATTACTCTGTACTGCATCGGCAATCATGCTGTGTAACAGCTTCTGCAGGCGCATACTTTTCTCTGTCTTTGTCTCCTCAACAGGCATTACCTCCCCGTTATGTACCATCAGCACATGACGTTTCCCCATATCCTCTGCCTCATTCCGGTTCATTTTTTCCTGTGAAGGATCACACAACAGCTCCTGTCCTTCCTTTTGGCCTTCCTGCTCTCTTTCCCTTACCAGCAGATTCCGGATTGCCTTAAGCTGCAGGCCCTGATCCTTCAGATCCTTGATCCTTTGGAAGAGCTTAATGTCCTCCTCCGTATAAAACCGGTGTCCCATTTCATTACGCCTGACCGGAAGCTTTAACTCTTCCTCCCAATAACGGAGTACATGCGCCTCTACTTTAACATTTTTTGCCGCATCGGAAATCATATAGATTTTTTCTGTCTGCATTCTCTTTTCCTCCTTTTTATATAGCGAAAGGACAAGCTGATCCCCCAGCTTGTCCTCTTTCGTAATTGTTTTGATCTCTATTAACTTCTTTCCAGATTTGCAAATTTGGTATAATCCGGCAGCCATACCAGCTCCACGGTTCCGATCGGACCGTTTCTCTGCTTGGCTATGATGATTTCTGCTATTCCTTTCTTCTCCGTATCATGATTATAATAATCATCACGGTAAATGAACATAACCACGTCCGCATCCTGCTCGATTGCTCCGGATTCACGGAGATCGGAGAGCATCGGCCGGTGATCCGGTCTCTGTTCCACAGCACGGCTCAGCTGTGACAGCGCAATAACGGGCACGTGAAGCTCTCTTGCAAGCGCCTTTAATGAACGGGAAATATCGGAAATCTCCTGCTGTCTGGATTCCGAGCCACGGCCGGAGCCCGACATCAGCTGCAGGTAGTCGATGATAATAATCTTTAAATCATGCTCTAACTTATATTTACGGCATTTGGAACGAAGCTCCGAAATGCTGATACCCGGCGTGTCATCAATAATCAGATTGGACTTTCCGATCACACCGGCACTTTCAATCAGCTTCTCCCATTCTGCATCCGTCAGATTACCGGTACGCAGATGCTGGGAATCCACTCTGGACTCTAAGGAAAACAGACGGTTTACGAGCTGTTCCTTACTCATTTCCAGACTGAATATGGCAACTGTATAATTCTCTTTAAACGCCATATGCTCTGCAATGTTCAGGACGAACGCCGTTTTACCCATGGAGGGTCTGGCTGCAACCAGAATAAGATCTGATGGCTGCATTCCTGCAGTACGGAAGTCCAGATCCAGGAAGCCCGTTGCAAGACCGGTGACATTTCCGCTATTCCTGGAGGCCTGTTCGATCTTGTCCATCGCATTCATAACGACCTGACGGATCGGTACGAATTCTCCCGTGTTCCGCTTCTGAACCAGTTCAAAGACCCGCTTCTCCGTATCTTCCAGAATTGTTTCAAGACTCTCTTTCCCGGTATAACAGGTATTCGCAATCTCTTCATTTAACCGGATCAGCTTTCGCAGGGTTGCCTTCTCTGCTACGATATTGGCATAATACCTGACATTCGCCGATGTAAAGTTGGCATTCAGCAGATCCTTTAAAAATTCCAGACTGCTGACCTCCGGCGGTACATCCTTTTCCTTCAGCTTATCCGACAGGGTAACGACATCTACCGGCTTTCCTTCGTCATTCAGTTCTACCATGGCATCAAATACGACGCCGTATTGTCTGCTGTAAAAGTCATCCCCACTGATGATTTCCGAAGTGACGGTAATCGCTTCCCGATCCATGATCATTGCTCCGATTACGGACTGCTCTGCTTCGATACTGTGTGGAAGAACACGTTTTAACAGCGCTTCTTCTGCTGCTGGCATGTTAACTCTCCTGGTAACTGTTTCAAATCTGTTGCTGTTCACTGCCTGGTAAACAGCAGCATAAATCTTTCATCTATGCTTCCTGTACCTTGACCTTCAGGGTACCGGTTACCTTCGGATGAAGCTTTACAGCAACTTCATAAACTCCAAAACTCTTAATAGGTTCCGGAAGAATAATTTTCTTCTTATCAATTTCCTTGCCGCACTGCTCCTTATATGCTGTTGCAATTTCTTTGGAGGAAACGGAGCCAAAGGTTCTGCCGCCTTCTCCGGCCTTGATGGAAACGACCACATGATCATTCTCCATCTCTTTGGCAAAGGCCTGTGCTGCTTCTAAATGCTCCTTAGCAACCTTTTCTTCATTGGCCTTCTGAAGCTTCAGATCATTCATATTTTTACCGGTTGCTTCTACTCCAAGCTTCTTCGGAAGCACGAAGTTTCTTGCATAACCATCATTTACATTAACAACCTCTCCCTTTTTACCCAGGCTCTTTACATCTTCCAATAAAATAACTTTCATTCCTGTCTGCTCCCTTTCTTTAGTCTACCACCAGATCTCCGTTATCAATCATCTTATCCAGCGTGCCTTTCAGAATACCGATAGCCTCCGGAATCGATACACCCTCCAGCTGACATCCTGCGGTATTCAGATGACCTCCGCCGCCCATCTTTTCCATGATAATCTGAACGTTGACTTCATCAATGGAACGGGCACTGATAAAGATCTGATTCTGGTATTCGGTCATAATAAAGCTGGCCTTCACACCCTTGATATTAAGCAGCTCATTCGCTGCCTGTGCTCCGACAACCGTCGGGCTTTCCAGATGCTCACTGCTGCAGGTAGAAATTGCAAATGCATTCCTGTAAATCTCTGCCTGACTGACAGCATCTGCCTTCGCCTTATACTGAAGGGCATCCTCCCGGAACAGCTTGCGCACACGCGTCACATCTGCACCGTTACGCCGAAGAAACGCAGCCGCCTCAAAGGTCCGGACACCAGTCTTGGCCATAAAGTTCTGTGTATCAATCATAATACCGGAATACATACAATCTGCTTCCTCCGGTGTAATGCGGATCGTCTCTCCAATATACTGCAGAATCTCTGAAACCATTTCACAGGTAGAAGAGGCATATGCTTCCACATAGGATAATGTTGCATTCTCAATACTCTCCGTTCCCTGACGATGATGATCCAGCACCACGATGGACTTACACATCCGGAGCAGCTCCGGGCACTCGGTAATACTTGGCTTATTCACATCTACAACGACAAGCACCGTATTACTGCCGGCAAGCTCCATTGCCTGCTGGTTGCTGACAATCTGCCCCTCCGCATAATCCTGATGATGTCTGAAATGATCCACCATCGGCTTCATGGAGGTACTGACTTCATTAAGAACAATGTGTGTCTGACGCCCCAGCGTACTTGCCACCCGGTAAATCCCAACAGCTGCGCCAAAGCTGTCCACATCCGGGATACGGTGTCCCATAATGAGTACATTTTCCTTGCCGGAAATAATTTCACGGAGAGCCTGCGCCTTCACACGGGCCTTGACACGGGTATTCTTCTCTACCTGCTGGCTCTTGCCTCCATAGTAAACGATATTCTTCGGTGTCTTTACAACCGCCTGATCTCCGCCGCGTCCAAGTGCGAGGTCAATCGCATTGCGTGCAAACTCATAATTCTGCGCATAGGTCAGACCATCCAGACCGATACCGATGCTGACGGTAACCGCCATTTCATTTCCGATATTAACGGTCTTCACATCCTCTAACAGATCAAACTTGTCCTGCTCAATCATCTCCATGGATTTCTTTCGGAGAACCACCATATATTTATCCTTCTCCAGTCTCTTACAGATTCCGTCGAAGGAAGAAATGTACTTGTTAATTTTACGCTCAATCAATGCCGTAAGCAGTGATCTTCGTACCTCTTCTACCGAAGCAAGCGCTTCCTCATAATTATCAAGGTAGATCATGCCGACTGCAAGGCTCTGATCATCCACTTCCTGTAACGCCAGACGAAGTGCCGTTTCATCAAAAAGATAAAAAGCAATCAGATATCCCTGATAATCTTCACTTGCAAAAACATCGCTGTTCCGTACCATTTCATCGGTCAGGATCTTACGCATCTTCGCAAGATAATTGCTCTGCCCATAGATGAGATTAATCTCTACATGCTCCTCTGCATCCGGGAGCTTCTCTTTCGTAATGGAAGGGAAAATGGAGGTAATGGACTTGTGATAGCTGCGATCCTTATGTACCACGTTTTCAAACGCCACATTCATCCAGATCACATGCCCTTCATCATCCAGAATGGCATAGGGGATTTCAAGCTCCTGCAGCAATACCTTCTGAATCTGTCCATACTGCGTGGCAAAGCTGACCATCTCATTCAGGATCACCGGCTTATTATAAAACTGCATGGACAGTACAAGCGCAAAGTATATCAAAATAAAGCAGGTAAGAAGCAGCCCTGCCGGTATACTCAGCAAATAAATCACCAGATTAATTAAAATAAGCAGTATGCCCAGATACACGGACGTCTGTGTATACCTCTTTAACCGGCCTTTCAATTTGATTCTATGTTTATTAGGCGCCATGTTTCATCCCTCTGTTGTACAATTGTTGCATTCTAAAATGTACAGTATAACTATTCAGCCATTCGTAAAACCGATGCCAACGCAGCATAGTTTACTCATGTGGTTACTTCGCCATATAAATCATGTCGCAGGTTCTTACAAATGCAAGCATTCGACGTACCTGTTTCCATGATTTTCATGGCTCTGAATAGTTACAGTATATCATCATTTTTCTAAAAACACTATACTAAGATTTATTCAGTTACCGACGGAATTCGACGGGATGCTGCTGTTCACATAAACCTTTACCGATTAATATAACTCAGCACAAGTGCAAGAATCAGCATGTGCACCGGATAAAAAGCATAACAAAAGTATTGGAATTTTTTACTGTGATACCCCTGTCTTCCGTGATACAGCCAGACAAGCGGCAGGGAAAGGAGGGCAAGTCCCTGCTGGCATAGTTCAAACTCTGCTCCAAACAGGGAAACCGGATACATCTGACCTCCAAGCATTTCCACGTTAATCCAGTACAATGCAGCAGCTTGTCCCAGCAGACACCACCAGCTCCGTCCCCGGAACAGATAAAAAACAAATACGGTCAGGACACCTGCACCATAGTAATCTACCATGCATACGGTTCCAAGCACTGCTCCTGCTATAAGGACAACTGCCACCACAATCACATATACCCATTTTTTTTGCGTTTCCCTTACAGCTTCCATGATACGGATACTCAAAAGCCCTATTAAAAGTGTCCATATCACATTTTGATGAAATGGATAAAACCATGTTCCACCATACATCAGATCAAAGGGAACCTCAGAAATCACAGCCAGCACCAACAGCCGGAGTGCATACCTTTTAAAGCTGTGCGTGTGAAAATAACCTTCTACCGCCATAAAGGCAAAAACAGGAAAGGCCAGTCGCCCGACACAGGTCAGCCAGTCCTGTGCCGGCAGCAGTGTAGCCCAAAGATGATCCATCAGCATGAACAGCATGGCAGCAAGATGCAGTGTGGCCGCACTGATCTCACCATGTTTTGAGCTCAGTGCCTTTATTTTATCGTTTAACATTCCTATACTCCTTTTTCCCCAATGCATTTATTTTATATTCTTTTACCAGAAATCCTCCAACAATAAACATCAGAGCGGATACTACAGCTAAAACCACTGTTTTTTGTGTGAAATATTTAACATTTAAATGTGATTTTACAGTCATTTTCATGTTGGTATAATTGCACAGACAAGATCATATAATGCCCGCATAAGCTTTTCACCCTGACAGCATTCTGCGACAAGAGATACAACCGCATTCTTATCCGGAAGAATCATGGTAATCTGGGAATATTTTCCGTCAGCCCTGAAAGAATTATATTCTCCTCTCCAGAAAAGATAACCATAATAATCGGTATCCGATGCCTTTGTACTTTCTTCTATCCATTTTTCAGACAAAAGCTGCCTGCCCTCCCATTTGCCCTTGTTAAGATAAAACAGTCCGAATTTATGAAGTTCAGAAAGTGTAAGAAACAATCCACCGGCACCAAAATTATTTCCAAGAGGATCAATCTCCCAGGTCGGACGCTTTATGAAAAGAGGTGTAAAAAGCCTGGGCATAAGATAGGAAACCAGATCACAGCCTGAACGTCTTTGTACAAGAATTCCTGCAAGATATGGGCCAACATTGTTATATACAAAATGTGTCCCCGGCTTGTATTTAAAGGGAATAGCTAAAGCCATTTTCACCCAGTCATCCTCCTTGTATAGCGGACGCTGCGCTCCCATAAGACTCCCCTGCTCCTGTCCAAGACACATAGTGAGCAGATCTCGAACGGTTGCCATTTGCAGATTCTCATCAATTACCTCAGGTAAATCTTCTGAAAAAGCGTCTGTCAGTTTTTCATCTAACGATATTAATCCTTCCTGAACCGCAAAACCGACTGCACAGGATGTAAAGCTTTTCGCCGCTGAATAAATATTTCTACGGCATTCCTCTTCACTATACCATTCATTCATAAGCTCACCATCCTTGGTAATTTTAATTCCAAGAACATGAAGTTTTTTCGCTATTTCTATAAAAGCAGAAATATCCATAAACTTGCTCCTCCTGATTGTGATCCTGATATCCTCATTATATCGTAACTATTCAGAGCCATGCAAAATTGCTTTCTGTGAATGCTTGCATTCATACAGAACAGCAATTTTATATGGCGAAGTAACCTCAATGAGTAAAACTTGAGCTGCGTTAGCAGCGGTTTTACGAATGAGATCTGAATAGTTACATTATAGCTTATACAAAATAAAAAGAGCAACCGGATTTTCCCGATTACTCTTAGCTTTCATTGCATTTCAGATGCTTTCCAATTTCCGCTTTACGCTATATCATGAATTGCCAAGAACTGCTACTGCCTCATATGGCCGTAGCTCTATTTGGCCTTTTTCGAAGGGATATCCTGACGGACTATAATTGTCACAGATCACATCCCACTTCCGGTATTCTGCATGATTGGACGACGGACTTACGATCTTCTGCATCCGATCTGTAAAATTGCATGCCACCCATAATATCTGATCCTTCCAATGACGCAGGTATGCGAAGACATCAGCATTATTCTCTCCCACAAGTTCAAAATCACCATTTACGATAATCGGATATTCCTTTCTCAGGGAAATCAGTTTGCGATAGTAATTATAAACGGAATCCTCATCACCAATCTGAGCAGCAGCATTTATCCTTTTATAATTAGGATTTACCGGCATCCAAGGGACGCCTGTAGTAAATCCTGCCTCATCGGTTTCGTCCCATTGCATCGGTGTACGAGCATTATCCCTGCTTTTATTTCTTAGATAACTTATCATTTTATCGTTATCTACATGTAAGATTTCTGTATACTCATGGTAAGCATTAATACTTTCGACGTCACGGAAATCCCTGATATCCGAAAATGGATAATTGGTCATTCCAAGCTCTTCTCCCTGATAGACATAGGGAGTTCCCTGCATAAAATGCAGGCATGTAGCCAGCATTTTGGCGGATTTGTTCCACCATGTTTCATCCGTATCATTACCCAGTCTTGATACAACACGTGGCTGGTCATGATTGCACCAGTACAGGCTGTTCCATGCCTTTCCATATAATTTCCTCTGCCAGTTGCTGAAGCTTCTCTTTAATTCCAATAACGGAATACGTCTGTCAGACCATTTGGAACCATCCTCTGCATTATCCAGATCCATATGCTCAAACTGAAAAACCATATTCAGCTCCGTATTATCCAAGCAGGAATATTGAACGGCATCATCCGTACTGGCAAACGGCGTCTCACCCACCGTAAGGATTCCCTCTCTGTTATGCCATACCTGACTGTTCATCTCTTTTATATAATCATGAGAGATGGGAAGGTTCACTGCATACGGTACAAAATCGCCCAAACCATCTTTTCCAGTGACTCCATCGGGAAATTCCGGATTCTTACCTATATAATTAATAACATCCAGACGGAATCCATCCACTCCCTTATCCAGCCACCAATTCATCATGCGATAAATCTCATTTCTTAATTCCGCACACTGCCAATTTAATTCCGGCTGTTTTTTATGAAAAAGATGCAGATAATATTCCTGTCGTTCTTCAGAGTAGGTCCATGCGCTTCCACTGAAATTAGAACGCCAGTTGTTGGGTTCTTTCCCATCAACGCCCTTTCGCCATATATAATAATTACGATAGGGTTCTATTCCTGCTTTGCTCTTTTTAAACCACTCATGTTCATCCGAGGAATGATTCACTACCATATCAATAATAATCTTCAGATTTCTCTGATGAGCTTCTTTTAAAAGCTCATCAAAGTCATCCATGGTTCCAAACTCCTCCATAATCTTCTGATAATCACTAATATCATATCCATTATCCGCATTAGGCGATGCATAAAAGGGAGACAGCCAGATCACATCTACACCCAGATTCCGTAAATAATCCAATTTACCGATGATCCCTTGTAAATCACCTATTCCATCGCCATTACTATCCATAAAGCTGCGTGGATATATCTGATATACCACACTCTTTTGCCACCAATGCCCGTTATGGTCCATTATACTCCCTCCATGATCAGAAAACGCTGATCTTTACATTTTGACCGCATCATATAATACCTCTGTGGACTGATACAGGGTTCCGTTATTATCCTTCCTCTGATGAACAACTCCCCATTGTCTTCCATTGCACCAGAAACCATCAAAATGATCTTCATTCAGCTTCGGCTCAAAAGACTGTTCCTGTTTACGCATGTCATAGTGATATCCGAGTAAAGCCTCGTATACCGCCCAGGATGCCATTGCTCTTGTATAGTAATAACCGGATTCATTTTCACTAAAAGGATTCCTTTTAAAACCATCCTGACGGTCTCTGAGCGCTTTAACAATGGTTAATGCTTCATTCACCTGATCAGTACGGACTAATAAAGCAGCAACTTCATATTCTATTCCAGTCCAGACTTCTCCATAATATACAAACGGGAAAATCGGTTTACCACCATTTGGCCAGGTACATGGGGTAAGACCCTTTTCATCATTTAAAATATATGCTCTTTCTGCATGTACATTCTTCTTTGCTTTTTCAACAAAATTATACTCAAAAACAGACTGTACCGCCTTCTTTACATGTTCTTCAGGTAAGATATAACCCAGCTGCGCATTGAATGCCATATACTGTCCCAAAAGCTGATCTGACAGACATCCCTTTCCATACTGATAACGATAAGCATTCACATTATCTAATACCTGCTCATAAAATTCTCCATTCCAGCTTACCTTGTCCAGTTTACCTGCACCATCCGCTGCCAATTTACGATACCGGTCTGCCAGGTCATCACACTCCATAAATTCTGCCATTTCAGCTGCCGCTGTTAATGCCGCAATGTAGATACTGGTTGCCATACTGGAGATTCCATACAGCTCTGTATCATAGGTAACATGCTGTGGCTGCTCCAGCACTCCATCCTCATCACAATCCCATACCTTCAAAGTATAATCCAGAGTCTTTTTTACCCCATTCCAGCATTCCTTTATCAAAGAGTCATTCCCGCTGATAACCCATTCTCTGTATAATCGGATAATACAGCCGAGCTGTCCATCTGCCGCCGGTGTCATTTCCCATTGTGGTAAATCAAATGGCGTATAAGCTCTGAATGGCATGTACCCATCATCCCGTATTTCATCAACAAACTCTATCCTTCGCATTGACTGCTCCAGCTCCGGGAACAAAACAGCTACACTCTGTGCATAATTCCAGACATGTGTACAATTTCCAGGACCGCATCCAAGTGCATCATCTACACCTTCCCATCCAAGGAAATCACCGTTTTCTATTCTAAAGCATGTAGGACTCCGCATTACCGTAATATTATCTGCTGCTGCTTCAAGTATATAGCCAGGAAGAGTTGTATCAAAAAACGCATGTGCAAACTTAGCACTCTCATCATACAATCTGTCCGCATTACCGGCTAAATAGGAAGCCACATTCCAGGCATCCTCAAAGAGTGTTGCATAGTAGTTTTTCGTAACATCATAATTTCCGTCAACGATATCCTGTTTGTCTTTGTCTAACTCAATCCACATCTTGGGTCTGTTAGGAAAGTACCAGCTGAGAATAAAAGGAAAAACTTTTTCCTCTCCCGGCTTTAATGTCTGGGTGATACATAAGGAGCCGATTTTATCTGTGAAATGCAGGAAACTGAAATCAGACTTTTCCGCCCAATTACTTCCAACCTGATCATAGATGCTTTCATTGTTGAGTCTTCCATCTGTAGAAAAATCCTGCCAGAAATCTTCTCCACCATCTGTCCACTGTCCCTGATACCAGAGAGGCTTTTTAGTAATGTATTCTTCTTTCTCTGTTGTGGATAATGCCATATTTCCCCATGTAATATGTTTATCCGAAAAATTCTTTCCCGTATACATAATTCCACGGATAACATCATCACTACGATATTCATTTTCTCTATCACCGGCATGCTTCATAAAAGAAAAATTATTATATCCTTCAAATCCTACTGCATTATTCATAGAACCGGCAATGGAAATTTCTATATTCTCTTTCGTAGTATTTTTTACCTTATAATTCAGATAAGCCCCCGGTATTCCTGAATCTTTCGCATTAAGCGGAATGAATGGTGTATACGCTTCCAGACTGATCTGAACAGGTATTTCTTCATCCTGAAATTCAATATTAACAAAGGGATATTTTGTGGTCATTACAGAACTGTCAAAACGTGGCAGACCTGCAACCTCATTCCGGAAAAAGCCTTGTGATCTGTTAAACGGCGGATTAAGCTTACTTTCCAGCACTCTGGAAATTGCTTCTCCTCCATCCTGTTTCATCCATATAGAGAAAAAAGTATATGGCATACGATTCATCTGTCCCGGCTGATTAAAAATCTGCCAGGTTGTAAGATTTCCTCTGGCTCCAAGGGAAACATTTCCAGTTCCGATCCCCCCTAACAGAAAATCCACACATCCGGCATCACCGGAATATGCCTTTTGTTCATTATTGCAAAACAATTCGTCATCTGAATATATTTTTTTCATAAATCTGATATTCTCCTTCTATTAATAATTAGCCCTTAACTGCACCTGCTGTCATACCTTCAACAATATATTTCTGGAAGAAAACATAAAAAACCAACTGTGGAATAATGATAATGACCGTAGCTGCAATCATTCCACTGTAATCCATACTGTATCTGCCCCGGAACATTGACGCTCCCAGTGAAATCGTCATCATATTTGTATCATTCACCAGTACGGATGATATTGGGTATTCATTCCAGAAATAAAGTACATTAAAAATAATTACGGTTGCCAAAACCGGCTTAATAATCGGTAATACAACCTGAGTACACATTTGATAAATATTACATCCATCAATAATGGCCGCTTCTTCTATTTCGCTCGGAAATTCTCTCAGAAATCCTACCATTAAAAGGACGCCCAATGCCATCGTTGTTGTTGCCAATGGCAAAATCAGGGAAAACCGGCTTCCCAGCAGCCCCATTGCCACAATAATCCGATAGGTAGGAAAAATAACAATATATGGCGGTATCGTAAGTCCTGACACAAACAATAAATACAAGCCATTTGGTATTTTTGCATGATCAAAATGCAGTCTTGTGATCGCATAGGATATCATAAAGGTGCAGACAAGGCTGATCAGTAATGCAAACACTGCAACAATAAGTGTATTGCCGAACATTTTAAATAATGGCAATGTATCAAGAGCTCTCTCGTAATTGGCCAGATCAATATGTTCCGGCAGGGAAAATGGATTATTCAAAATATCGGTATCTGATTTAAAGGACAAGACAACCAGCCATAAAAGCGGAATAGCAGTTACCGCTGTAATAACGAATAGTACGCATCTGGACAGAATCGTTTTCCAATTAGCTTTCATATTCAAATTTATCCCTCCTTTTGTTCTAATGATTTTCCGACATTAACCAGATATATGATCGAGAAAATCAAACACAGGACAAATGATACCGTAGCAACCGCCATACCATATCCGTAACGTGATGAGGTAAAGGTAGTATCGTACATATAGGTAACCAACACATCTGACATATGGTTCGGTCCACCATTGGTAAGCTGCTTTACGGTCTCAAAGATTTTGAATCCACCCGTGATGATCAGTATCGTATTAATCACTATTGTATTTTTCATCATAGGTATGGTTATTTTTCGTATCCTTTGAAAATAATTCGCACCATCAATTTCCGCCGCTTCATAAATATCTGCCGGAATACTTCTCAGGCCGGCCATATTAATAGTTGTATAAAAACCAAGTACCTGCCATAAATATACAAAGGCAACCGAATAGGGGGTCAGGGTTTTACCTCCAATCCACTGCTGTTGATAATCACTCAGTCCGATACTCCTCAATATTGCATTAATCATTCCCATTTTCGGATCCAGAATAAACAGCCAGATCAGACCGACTAATATTGGTGCAATTACATTCGGGGCAAAGATCATGGACTGCACAACTCCACTTCCCCGAAATGGTTTTTCCAGAAGCAATGCCACAATAAATGACAACGGCAGAATGGTAATTGTTATACCAATCAAAATAATAAACGTATTCTTCAAAGCAATAAAAAAGAATTTATCTTTCAGCAATACCTGATAATTTTTAAAACCGATAAATTTTGCTGCTCCAATTCCGGAGAAATCTGTAAAGCTATAATAGACACTGATAAAAATAGGTGCCAGAAAAAAAACAGTGAACAAAATTACTGCTGGCATAATCATGATAATTTTTGTGCTTTTTTTACTTAACCAATGCATAAATTTCTCACCTCACTAAAAATGATCTGCCAGAATGCTTAGACTCTGACAGATCATTTATGTTAATTACTTATTTATAATACCCTGCGCTTCCGTCTGATCATCTAAAAATTGAAGAGCTTCTTCCGGTGTATAAATACCATTGATAACACCAACCATACTCTCGAAATATGTAGTTTCAAATTGTCCGGGCAGTTTCATATTAGGACAGGTATCAGGACTTTCCCAATCATCATTCATCCGTTCAATCACTCTCGCAAACACCGGATACTTATCAGCATCAATTTCTCCTTCATAACGGGTAACCGGTACACTCTGATTTTCTGCTGCAATAATTTCCGTTCCCTCAGGACCATAATAGAATTTTAAAAATTTAATAATAGCCTGATATTTTTCCGGATCTTCTTTTTTGGTCTTGGCTGATACACAATATGGGTGAGACGGTGCTTTCATTGAAATTTCCTGATTTCCAACTCCATCTTCAAATGTCGGTCCCCACCAGAAACCAATGCTATCCTTAAGGTCACTTTCATCAAATTTCTTTGTATCCCACGCACCACTGTCAAACATTGCTGCCTGTCCGCCAAGAAACATTTCTGTAGCTTCCCAGTATCCTATTGAAGAAGCATTATCCGGGAATGTTCCCTGCTCTGCCATATCCTGCAGTTTTTCATAAAACCGTAAATAGTCATCATTCAGCCACTTATCTGTTCCACTAAGGATTCCATCAATATGATCAAAGAAACCATATCTGCAATGCATTGTCATAAGGGACCAGCTGCTCCATACATCCTTTGTTCCTCTTGCCATTGGAACAATTCCATTTTCATTGAAAACCTTAACACAGTTCATGAGGTCTTCATAGGTTACAGGAATTTCCAGGCCACACTGATCAAACAATGCTTTATTATACCAGATCCCATTACAGAAAATCTCTGCAGGCAATCCATAAATAGCTCCATCCTTTTCCATTACTGAAAGCATACCGGGTAGAAATCCGTCCACGAATTCCTGATCATTAAGAATATCCTCTGAAAGATCTGCCAGCATTCCTGCCTCAGCCAATGCATCAGCATCACCCTTTAATGAATAGAAAAGATCCGGCAAGCTGTCGGACTGGGATGCCAGCTTGATTTTCTGGGTGTGCTCATCCTGTGCAGCCCCCGTCATTTCGATTTTAATATCAGGATTCTGTTTCATAAATTCCTGTACTACTGCATATACCTGCGGTGCCTGATTTTCAATATCCGCAACATGCTCTGCAAATGTAAAGGTAATCACATCGCCCTCACTGTTACTCGCATCTTCACTACTACTGCTGATGCTACTATTGCTGTCGCTCTGCGTTGTCTTCGCAGTATCAGTATCCGCTTTACCACATGCCAGTAATGACATTATCATTGTTCCTGTCAGGATTAAACCCATTATACGTTTTACCATTATTTTTCCTCCCATTTGTTTCATGACTTAAATTCTATTTGCGCCAAAATCATGCCATATCCTTCACTAATACCTGTCTCTGTCTGGAAAGTACATAATTCTTTTGCAATTAAAACATACCTCCGGAGTAATGTCTTAATTCACATTTTTTAACTATTCAGAACTCCATTCGCGAGCTCACTGCTGTGCAGTTCCCTTTGCTCATGTAGTTACTTCGCCATATAAATTTAATAATGTCCTTACGAATGCAAGCATTCGATGTACATTATTTAAATTTGCATGGCTCTGAATAGTTACATTTTATTTAGTCAAAATTCTTACAGAATCCCTCACTATAAGCATTGGATCAATCACAAGCCGGACTGGAGTATGTTTCTTCTCAAGACCTGTTATTTCCATTAATATATTTTTGCAAAGTGATCCTGCCGAATCGAATGCATGACCTATCGTTGTAAGCTTAGAGGCTGCTGCCCACGGGAGATCATCATATATGATCAGACTGATGTCCTGTGGAACCATAAGCTTCATTTCCTTTAAAGCACATACTGTAGATGTTGCAATTATTTCATTTACCGCCAGAATTGCAGATGGCTTTAATTCCTGGATCTTATTCTGAATTACTCCACGGATGCTGTCATTATATGGAATATCATATAAATAACGCTCATCCACTTCTAATCCCTCTTCTTCAAAGGCCTTTCTATATCCATTGCTTCTCTGTGGAAATCCTATTCTGTATTTGTATAACATCAGGATATCTTTATGTCCATTTTGAATAAGATACTTTACTGCCTGATAGGTACCTAATTCATCGTCAAATAAAATCGCATCTGCTCCCGGATGTGTCTGCATAAAAAACTGTATTACCGGTTTGCCATCGCTGATCATCTTATTAATTTCCGGATACTCCTGGTTCGAAACTGTTGCAAAAATAAGCGCATCAACCTTCATCTGTTCCAGACAGGTTATATTTTGCTTTTCCCTTGTCAGATCCTCGTTGCTATACAAAGTGACAATATCATATTCATCACCCAGTTCATCAATGATCATCTGCATTAATGTATTGGTAAAAGAGTTCGTAACCTCACTAAACATCATGCCCAGAAGCTTACGCTTCTTTATCATGGAATGGTGCGAATAGTTCAGTTCATCACACGCCTTAAGTACACGTTCTCTGATTTCATCACGCGTTTTATAACTGTCACTAAAAACTTTATATACAGTTGATACTGATACTCCGGCTTTCTGAGCCACATCCCGTATAGTACTCATATTTCTCTCCCTTTTTGAATTGTTATACTCACAATACACCTTTTCAGAAAATCTGTCAATTGGTTTTTCTCATTTTCTCCATTTTTTCTTTAATATTCTCTATTAACTCTCCGTTTATTCTCTGTTTTTATTAGTTTTTATTTTTCTTTCTCTGCTTTATCAACTGTTTTTGTATTAACATGAATCAGGATCGTGGGTTCACAAAAGTAAAAAAGAACCGATTCCTCGATTCTTTTTTGCTTTATTTTCTTACTTTATTTTTTATTGACTGTTTTTAACAGCTTAACATACGGATATGGGATTCAAGCATAAAATCTTTCGTTTCTCCATCATCCAGATAGTACTCCATTCCGTTTTCGATGCCTCTCATTTTGTGCTTCTATGGAATCTCCGAATTGTTTGTGATAATAAAGATATTCAACTTCATCAAATAAATATTTTCTTTCCGGTCGGACTCCATTTTCATCTGCAAGGTTATATCCTTGCAGATAATCCCAGTAAACATTCCATTTGCTCCTGTCAGCATCAACATGCTCTGCATTTTCAAGATTAAATGACTGGTCATTATGACCTGCCTTGAATACACCATTACTGTCTTTGCGACCGTTTGTCCTGGTTGCTCTCACTTTTTTCTTTTCGATCTCAATTTCCTCCTTATCCGTGCCAGCGCCACAACGCGCTCTGCACGCTGTGGTGCTGATTAGTGGTCGTCAAATGTAAACATGCAAGCATGTTGCATTTTCCTTGTCACCATAACAAAAAAGGAACCGATTTCTCGATTCCTTTTTTCAGCCCTTGCTGATTTCTTTACAAATTCAATTTTTCTTTTCGTAGCAAAGCTACGATATCTGAAAGAAGCGTGACAGATAATAACCCAATACGATATGTCACAACACATCTATGGACCCGCCGGGAGAGACGCTTCGCTTCGGTCGGTTCAGAGTAATGGTCCACCGGCCCATTTGAACCCCTTGACGGACTAGGGTGCTTCGCACCCTTTTTCATGCAAAAATAATTATTGAATCATCCCTATAAACTGAAAATTTCACCTATCCTCTAAACAGAGGTATATCTAGTTCAAATCTCTCACCAAACAAAGTTAACATCCGAGTCGCATTAGAAATTCTATACTCTATATCTTCCAATGTTCCATTAGCGAAAGATAGATGTTCAAAAGCATATAACGCAACATAGAATTTGAAAACTTTCCAAAATTCAGATGGGGGTGTGCCAAAATAACCATCGATTTGACCATTTGCAAAACTATAACTAAACTCTAGTGCCCATAGCAATCCTCCGAACTCGTACCACGGGTCACCTATGTCGTTCCCCGAAAAATCAATTATACCAACACTGTCATTGTCATCTACAACGCAATTATTCCAGTGAAAGTCCCCATGAAGCATAACTTGAGGTCGCTCTGCCATTAATGACATATTTTTCAAAATATATTGTTCCGCATATCTACTGCAAGCAAATTCTTCAATATTCAAAGAATGAAACTTCTCTAAAAACGAAGTTGCTCTCTTTTCTATGACATCCATCCAATCTGTCTTATCTTCTCCTCGAGAAGCACAATGAAGTTTTTTTAGTTCAACCCCCACATTATGACCAAGTTGATAATAATCGAGCGAGTCATCTTCCTTGATAATATCCATAATAGGCGTTCCATCGACCCATGTTACAATAGAATAGAACTTATCGTTTGTTCTGCCAAATGTAATAGGTTTCTGAGTATTGATTTCTTTATCAGCATACAACATGAGCTGATTATATTCCGCTTCCTTTTCCGTTGCTTTTGTTAGGTCTCCAACACGCAACAAAAAAAACTTTCCGTCTTTTTGAACTTTATATTTATCATCTCCAGAATATCCTTCATTTATTTTTTCAATTACAACAAATGATTCAAGGTCTGTACAAAGATTTAAGTTTTTCATTATTCCATAGTTCCTTTACTTATCTTTTAGTCCACAAAATTCAAAGCTTCTTTTGTAATCTCTACCTTATATTGTTTCATTAATGCCTCTCTCTAAATGCCACAAACGCACTAGCTGCATCCTCAACATTTCCTTTCTCTATATCGGCATATCCTTTTTCTAACTTTTGATGAATCTGTGTAACAGACATCATATCTGCATTCACTGAATTAGCTGCTTTTGGTAATACAATAGAAAAGGGAATTCCTCCTACTAATGATATTTGTTTTAAATACATATCTATAGCAGTAGCCATTGGTATCCCTAATTGTGCCAATACACTTTCTGCATTTTCTTTTACATCTGGATTTACTCTTATATTTAATGTTGCTGTTTTTCCCATAGAATACACCTCCATCTTTCTTTTATTGTAACGTCTTTTGCGTTACAAGTCAATCTATGAAATATATTTTCGATGCGATAGCTTCACATTGTTTTGATTAACCATTGCATATCTGAGCGTTGTATCTATTTGCTCATGTCCCAGAATTTTCTGTACCTGTTCAATCGGCATACCTTTCTCAATTGCTCTAGTGGCCATAGTCCTTCTGAACTTATGTGGGTGTACCTTTTCTACACCTAACTTCTTCCCCATTTCTCGTAATCGTAACTCCACACCGCTTTCAGTAAGTCTAAGAGCACACTCCTTTTTGAAGGCGTATATCGTAGAAAAATCAGCACATCAACAGGGCGTATTACTGAAAATTGTGTGTGCCTCCCACATAACACCTATCAATAAACATAAAATTTGCCCCCATCCCTGTCTGAAATTTTACTCATAACTTCATAACAATCAACATACCTCTCTTGCAGTTCGGCTAATCCACATCTGTTAGTATTTAGTAACAGATTCTTTAATTCTGTGTCTTTATACATTTCCACTTTCTTATAATATTCCATATGTTCATCATCAAATATTTCAACATTGTTTTCTACATCCCAATTTAAAAGTTTGCATACTTGTCTCATATATTCATCAATCCATTTTTCAAATGCATATATAATATCAATCTTTTCTTCTTTTTTTAAAGCTAATTCCGTACCGCAAATATAGTTATATTCTTTCACAATGTCATCCATATAACAATAACCCCTAAAACGTTCAGGCAAATGATGTTTTTCCTTATATGACTTTCCTGTTGTATCTACTCGTCCCGCCCCCAATATAAAGAGTGTTACCAAAACAGAAAAAATAATAGCACGCAACATGTAAATGTCTTTACTATAAATAGACTCTAATCCAAATTTGCTCAAAAATATCTTTTCATCCATTCGAAATTGAAATGGAACTATATGATAAGCACAAAATCTATCGGCATCCCATTCTTTTGCTTGCCACTTAATAATCTCCATATCATCTTCTTCAATATAATCGCGTTCATTTTCATTTATAGATAAATTTGCATTTTTCCCCATCATTTCTAATAAATGCCCGTTATATATGTGACCTAATTCATGGATTAGCAATACTCTAATAGATAATATTTGCATATATGTTGTATACTTTTCTACTAATGTATCATCAAATATTTCAGGAAAAATCACTTCATAGAATTTTCTGTTTGAACTATTTGCCATTGTTCCATAAAATTTGTGTACTGCACGTAAAAAATCCTTTTCTATTTCTACATATGGTTCTGCATTTTCATCTGCTCGTGCATTTAGATCACCAAACGTAGTTCCTACTTTGAAGACTATATGTACAGATATCTTCTTAAATTCGTCAATTTTGCTATATGTATCATTAAATACTGTTTGCAGAAATTCGCCATATTCCTGAGAAGATATTTCATCCTCTGAATCAATTATTGAATACTCTTCACTACTTATTATCATTTTTCACATTTATTCCTTTAACTTAAAATCTCATAACCTAATTCAAATCTTCTGTTGCTTTCAATCTCTCTACAAGACTGAAAGTTTACTTTCCCTATTTCTATTATTTAGTAAAATTCAATAATTCTTGAACCTTTTCTCGATATTCTTGGTTGTGATCTAACCATATTTCTGTATGTTCACTATCAGTTACCGTCCAAATCATTTTAATTTCTTCATTTTGTATTGAATCATATATTTCTTGTCCCATAAACTGTGGGGTTAATGTATCCGCTTCACTGTTTATTACCAAAACCGGAATTTCAATATCTGCAATTTTGTCACATACATTTGCATCATCATAACTAAATCCCAATTCCATTTTGTTGATAATGTTGCCACAGAATGTCATGTAAGATATAGGCAATCCAATATCCAGCTTTCTCATTTCTTCTTCTACCATCCATTTCATATCACTAACCGGACAGTCTAGAATCAGAAAATCCACTTTGTTTTCAACATCCTTATCTCCCATTGCTAATTCTGCAGTTGCTCCACCAAACGATGTACCCCATATTCCTATCACTTGCTCCGGTGCATGGCTATAGACATAATCAATGTAATCAATCAAATCATACTTTTCCCAGTATCCAAATGTAGTATATTGAGCTGTATTTTCGTTGCTACTTCTCTGGTCATAAGTCAATACATTATATCCTTTCTGCAAAAACATTTCTGCTAAAGGATAATTGGTATAACGATTTCCACCAAGACCATGCACTAAAATAACTGTTGGATTATTCTTATCTCCTTCTTCACCAAGAGCATATATGTAATCTGCCGGTATCATATGTCCATCAAAAGTTGAAGTGATTTCAACTTTTTCTATAGTATATGTACTGCAGAAAACATCATAATCCATATTATATCTTTCCCAAAAACTATCTTTCACTTTTGAAGTATCTTCACAAGTAACCAATTGAGTAGACCCCATGAAAACTTGCATCCCTATAAAATAGGACATTCCCATAAACAAAAGTAAAATAACTATAACTATTATCAACAATATTTTTGTCCATTTCTTCATCGTTTTCTCCTAAAAATTCAAATTCGTCTCTCGGTTAAACACACCAGCTTACTGAAATTTTTGTTTCATTGTTGACCTTGCCATTCGTTCTTTAACAATCGATATTCTAATCTGGTTTTCATTTTACCATCATGCCATTCCCAATCAAGGTGCTCTGCTTCTTTTATAAGTCCACATTTTATCATTACCTTTTCAGAACCAATATTTTCAGCCAAACATCCAGTTGTTACTCTATAAACATCATTTTCAGTAAAGGCATATTCTAACACTTTCTTAAAGGCTTCTGTAACATATCCTTCACTCCAGAATTTGGGATAAATAAAATAGCCTGCATGAACTATCTTTCCTCTAGGAGTATTATCAACCACTGTATAACCAACACTACCAACTTGTTCATGCGTTTCTTTCAATTCGATGTGAAAGAAATAAAACTTTCTATCCTCACACTTCATGTCAGCTAGTATATTTGCAAAATCCGCATTAGCTTCTTCTTGTGAAAATAATTGTATATCTTGCAAATAGTACATTGTCTCTTTATCGCTTTTCAATCTAAAATAATCATCTATATCTGCATCATTATATTCACGCAGTATAAGTCTATCAGTTGTCAATGCAGTTATCATATAATCTTACCTCCAACTCCCGATTTGTTAATTTGTTTTATTATAGCACATGTAACCCCCTTCACAATAAAAAAGAGCAACCGAATTATCTCGATCACTCTCTGTTCATTACTTCCATGATAATAATATCATAACTTCCTTTTCAAAAAAAGTCTCAATACCGTAGTCAAACCGTAGTCATTCCGTATATATTTGTAACTTTTTGTAAGTTGTTTTTCTGTCCATCATAATAATATCAACTCTTATTTGAAAAAGAAAAGGATAGAACATACCGTTTTCCCCATAAGCTTACCACTCGTCACATTTCAGGTACTTACCACTCAGACTTACCACTTTTCTTACCACTTTGAATCACGGTTTTGTGATATTTTGCGATACTTTACGAGGTTTTCTCTGTAAACATCAAATGCCTTTAATCCCTTATAAATCAAGCATTCCCTCCACTTTCCAGTCATTACTTCTCATCCACCACCTGAAAAATGTAGAATTTCAAATAGTACGATTCATCCGCCGCCCATAAAATCGGATGATCCGGAGCCTGGGTACGGAATTCCACCTGACGCAGACGCTTATGCACATTACGGGCCGCCTGTCCGATCGTTTCAGTAAACAGCTCGTAGGTCATGAAGTGGGAGCAGGAACAGGTTGCAAGGAAACCACCATCTTTCACAAGCTTCATGCCGCGCAGATTAATTTCACGATATCCTTTGATGGCATTTTTCACAGAGTTTCTTGACTTCGTAAATGCCGGTGGATCCAGAATCACTACATCGTATTTCTCTCCCTGCTTTTCCAACTCGGGCAGAAGCTCGAATACATCACGGCAGATAAATTTCGCCCTATCCTGCACACCGTTCAGTTCTGCGTTTTTCACAGCCTGTGCAACAGCAAGCTCCGATGCATCCACACCGGTAACCTCTCTTGCTCCGGCAACTGCCGCATTCAGCGCAAAGGATCCGGTATGGGTAAAGCAGTCGAGGACTCTGGCATCTTTGCACAGCTTCTGAATTGCCAGACGATTGTATTTCTGATCAAGGAAAAATCCGGTCTTCTGTCCGTCCTTTACATCAACAAGATACTTCACGCCATTTTCCTCGATCTGTACGTTGGTGTCGAACTCCTCGGAGAGAAAGCCCTTGATCCGTTCCATACCTTCATTGAGCCGTACCTTCGCATCACTCCGCTCATAGACACCGCGGATCTCGATGCCGTCCTTACGAAGCTCCTCCTTCAGCAGATCGACAATTTCCAGCTTAAACCGGTCAATTCCAAGTGCCAGTGACTCTACCACCAGCACATCCGAAAACTTGTCAATCACAAGTCCCGGTAAAAAATCTGCCTCACCGAAAATCACACGGCAGCTTCCGGTATCGACAGTTTTCTTCCGATATTCCCATGCAGTCTTCACGCGTTCTCTTAAAAATTCGTGGTCGATTTCCTGATGGACATTTCTCGTCATCAGACGGATGCGGATCCTGGAATTCTGATTAATGAAGCCTCTTCCCATCGGATAGCCATCAAAATCATGTACGGTCACGATGCTTCCATTCTCAAATCTTCCGGTAATGCTCTCAATTTCATTATCAAAAACCCACATGCCGCCGGCTTTCAATGTCCGGCCTTCGCCCTTTTTCAAAGTTACTATGGTTTCACTCATTGCATCAACTCCCTTCCACTAACAAAATCTGTTACCAGCCTTCCGCTTTTAACAGCTTAATATACGGATATGGGATTCGAGCGCAAAGTGTTTCGTTTCTCCATCATCCAGATAGTATTCGTACGGTTTGATCTCTTCTCCAAAGGAATACAGCGTCAGGTCTTCAAAATCAACATCTTCTTGTAGTCAATGCGTCTTTAATATTCGTTCTATTTCTTCCTTCTCCGGCATGACTTTGAGTGCTCCATAGCGTGTTGTGATGATGGATGAAGCAACACTGGAAAATCGGAGCATCTGCCTGATCTCTTCTTCCTGAAGATCATCTAATCCATGATCTAGAACAAAATTCAGTACACACCCCATGAAGGTATCTCCTGCTCCGGTTGTATCTACTGTCTTTTCTTGTAAAAAAGCACCCATCTGTATCTTCCTGTCATGATAGTATGCGCAACTTCCATTTCTTCCCATCGTCAGACAGATAAACGGTATCTCATATGTTGCTTTTAATATCTTCATTGCTTCATCCTGATCCCTAATTCCCGTCAGAAAAAACAGTTCCTCGTCAGATATTTTCAGGATATCACATTTTTTCAGCCCATAGTCCATTGCTTTTCTTGCTTCTTGCGGATCATTCCATAAATTAATTCGGATATTAGGATCAAATGAAATCAGCTTTCCGGCTTCTTCTGCACACTCAACAGCATAACAGGTTGCCTCTTTTGCATCTGTACTTGTAAAAGACAACGTTCCAAAATGAAAAATTTTTGACTTGGCTATATTCGCAGCAATAACTTCATCTTTCCGCAGCAGCATATCTGCACCTGGATCACGATAGAACTGGAAGCACCGGTCTCCATACGCATTTCTTGACACAAATGCCAGGGAAGTATTTGCCGCACTTGTCATCAGCAGATTGTCCGTATTAATTCCAATGTCTTCTATGGTTTCTTTTAGATATTCTCCAAAAGAATCCTTGCCGACTTTACCAATAAATGCAGTCTTTCTGCCAAGCTTCTGCAGCATGGAAAGAACATTGCATGGTGCTCCTCCTGCAGCTGCTTCATATAGGTAATTCCCATTGTCATTCAGAGCCGCCTGATTAAAATCAATCAGAAGCTCCCCTAATGCAATCACATCATATTTTGTTTCCATTTACTCATGCTCTCTTTCGCTCAGAATTATCCACATACATCCATCAATCTGTCTACTGTATTTTCCACAGACAACTATCTACCTTTTGATCTGCCTCCACGCTTATTTTCCCCGCCAGTTCCTGCAGATCGGTCTCAAAAAAATATAGAAGAGTGTCTTCGTTTGCTGCTACTTCTAGAATTTCACGGTCAACAATAATTGAAAGATCGCGAAGATCTTCTTTCACTTTGCAGGAAACCCCATTTACCCAAAGAATCCCTTCCCTACGCTGATAAGAAAGCTTCTGCCCATAAATATTTACAGAAAGTAAAAAAGCTCCCTGCACCTTCAAATATAATTCCAGTGCAGCATTTCTGACAGACTCATCCTCCCATTGCTTCTGCAACTTCTCGTCACGAACAAGAATCCGCTGCTCCTTCCACTCGCGGATCACTGACTGACGCAGAATGAAGCCTTCTTCTCCTTTTATAAATGTCAGTTCCCGTGGAATCCCCATCATTCCTGTATAATACTTCTTCGGATTCTTTGTACGCAGCCAGTGCATCAGAACAACACGATCCTTCAGATCAAAATACGTCTGTCCGGCATAAGGCAGTTCATTCTGATAGGCCATACGCCCCTCATCCAGATTTGTGAACTGGAAGCCATCGAAGTCTCCTGTAAAATATTCTCCCAATGCAGTAAACAGCATCCACTTTTCCTGACCTCCCTCCACCGGAACCGGACGCAGATCAGGACATTCTCTGGTTGTCAAAAGAAAAAATCTCTGTGTCAGTTCCCAATGCTCAAGATCCTCAGAACGTAAAATAGCGTACTCATGATCCTTTAAGTAAAGTGACATGATATACCCTTTACTTTCCTCATGCCAGTATACCTTTGGGTCTCGATTTCCTCTGGTCAGATTCGGCACTATCACCTGATTTTTCTTATGAAGCGTCTCTCCGCGATCTGTACTGTAGGCAATCCTCTGGGTAAACTGTCTCCCTTCACTCCACGGACTGTCTGAGCTTCCTCCTGCCGAGGTATAAAAAAAGACAAGTGCATTTTCCGGCAATTCCAGAAGTCCCTTTTCATTGCAAAGACCGCTTCCCGAAAAAATCGTTCCATCTTCATCCGGCAGAATGGCCATCGACCGATGTTCCCAGTGTAATAAATCCTCACTGACCGCATGTCCCCAACTCATATTATCCCACTTTGTGCCAAAAGCATTGTGCTGATAAAACAGGTGATAAATTCCATCCTGACAGACAAGTCCATTGGGATCATTCATCCAGCCATTGACCGGTGAAAAATGCATCAGTGGATGCAGCTGTTCCGATTGTGGAAGCCGATCAGCCTGCTTCATCTTTGCATAAAATGCCTCCGGATAGTTTCCCTCCAGGCGGATGGTTCTCCCTATCCACGACGCAGCAGGAACCGGAGCATAATAATCCACAATCTCTCCCTCTTCCAAAGGGAAGACCTGATACTCCAACACCTTCTGATCTTCCAGATAAAATGACAAGCGTTCTGTTTCCTCCTTTATTTTCACTGGAATCAACAGAAAAGGATGCTCGATTTTTATTTCATAACTAATATATTTCTGCATGTACTCTGTCCTCACATTCTTTCCATTTACTTCTGTATCCACCCAAAGTATACCCTTCATGGATGCTGAGCTTATTGCTTTACTGCACCATCAACAACACCTTTCATGATATACTTCTGCAGGAAGAGAAAAACAATGATAATCGGTATAATGGTCACAAGCACCGAAGGGAAAATAAGCTCCCATGGATTTCCGTATACACCGGCCTTCATCTTTGCAAAATAAAGCTCCAATGTCATGGTTCTGATTTCTCCGTTTCCTATAACCATGAACGGAAGCAGATAATCATTCCAGATCCACAATGCATTTAATATGATAACCGTACTGGTCGTTCCCTTAACCAGGGGAAATACCACCTTTAAAAATATCTGAATAGCACCTGCGCCATCCAATACAGCTGCCTCCTCCAATGATACCGGAACACTTTTCATAAATCCATGATAGAGGAAAATCGACATACTCATTCCGAATCCGCCATACATGATAACAAGCCCCCAGATATTTTTCATTCCGATCTTTTCAAACACATTGAGCAAAGGAAACATTACCGCTTGGAACGGCACCAGCATTGCTGCAATAAAAATGTAAAATACCAATTTGGAATATACTGTCTTATTCCTTATCATTGCCCATGCAGCCAGAGAAGAAGCCATTACAATCAGCAATATAGAAATCGTTGTAATAAACAGGGTCACAAAGAAAGACTGGGTAAACTTCAACTCTCTCAAAGCTTTAATCACAAATCCAATATCTACCGGTCTTGGCCAGGCTAAAGGATTGGCAATAATGTCCGTATGAGGCTTAAAGGAATTGATTACCAATATCAGCAATGGAAATAACGTATACAATGCCAGCAGGATCAGGACCATATAAACTACGGCCTTACCTATTCTTCTTTTTTCAATTCTGAATCCTTTATTCATTTATGCTTCCACCTCTTTACTCTTCGTTACAGCAACCTGTATCATGGTCACAGCTGCAACCAAGACAAAAAATACAACTGCCTCTGCCTGCGCATATCCATAATCAGGAGGTAACGCATCCTTCGGAGTATTCATAATCTGCATAGCAAGCATTCTGGTGGAAAAGGCACCCTCCGTCAATGCCACATTTTGATCCAGAAGCTTAAAACAGTTTGCCAACAAAAGGAATAATACAATTGTCACAGAAGGCATCAACATAGGAAGTGTGATATATCGAAACCTTTGTATTGCTGTGGCCCCGTCTATTTCTGCTGCTTCATATAATTCATTCGGAATGTTATTCAATCCATTCACATAAATAAGCATCATATATCCGGCCCACTGCCACATCGTTAACAGAAGCAATGCAAAAATTGCTTTTGTGTTGTTCTGTGTCATATAGGTCAGAGCTTCTATAGGCAGTACTCCGTCCTTTCCAAATAGCAGCTGGGAAAAAATCACATCAAAAATAAATTTCCAGATATATCCAAGTGCCAGTCCTCCCAATAAATTGGGAAGAAAAAATATCGTTCTGAAAACACCTGCTCCCTTTAAAATATGATTTGTCAGAAGTGCAAGTGCCAACGCAGCCATGTTTATGATCAGGACAGCCACTACCGTAAATTTAACCGTATAGATTAAAGAAGCAAGGAACTTTGTGTTGGTAAAAACTTTCTTGTAATTATCAAGTCCAATAAACGATTCGCTTAATGACCCTCCGGCAAAATATGCTCCTCTCCATGATGTAAAAGAGTAAACCAGTCCCATAAAAAACGGAATCAGAACCACTATAATAAATAAGGCTACTGCCGGAAGCGTGAACCACACATTAATTTTCTTATAAAATCTGTTCATGTTTACATCATCCTGTCTTTCTGTTGAGCAACTGTCCGGTATATTTACAGTCACTCTCTTTATATATCAGATTGTCGGTAAAGCTCTTTAAGTTTTACCGACAATCTTTTAGATTATATTGTAACTATTCAATTACAACATTACTGTTTTGCTTCCTTCCAGGAGGCGATTGTGTAATTAGCAATATCTTCATAATCCTGTTCAGTCCACTCAGGCTTCGTCAGATACTCTTCCATGATTTTCAATCCAAATACCTCTGTAGCCCATCTTGCCGGTGCACCTGCATAAGCATTGGTAAGAGTATTACCTTCACTCATATATCCAATAATACAATCGGAAAGGCTATTACCAAGAACCGTTGTTGCGGGATCTGCATTATAAGGAATAAATGCCATTTCCTCAGTGACATAATGCTGGCCCTCTTCACTGGTATTCAGCCACACCAGAAATTTCTGCGCCTCTTCCAGTTCATGTTGGCTTACCTGTTTATTCAATACATAATAGTTTCCGCAAAATACCGGAATGGAAGAATTCAGATGCTCCACTGTCAATCCATCTACTGCAATATCACCCTGTTCAAAAGGCATCTTGATCGGTAAAATAGTTAATGTATCTACAATTTCAGAATTTGCATTTTTAATATTGGTATAGCACCAGTTACCCTGCTTGATAAATAATGTCTTGCCATTTGCAAAATTTGCCACTGCAGCATCATAGCCATTTGTTGTGGAATTGATAAACTCAGGTCCCCGCTCGCTCACCGCATGGGAAGTGATCAGATCCAGTGTCTTTGCATAGGCAACCATAGGATTGTATAATTTATCCAACTGTTCATCCGTTGCATTCACTGCTGCGGCAACATTCGGAAATACACTGTCAATAGGGATATTAATCAGATGATCTCCATAAGTCCATTTCTCACTGCCTGCAACCGAGAATACTCCCTCTAGCTTTTCAGCTTTTTCATTCTTTTCAGCCAGAAGGGAAAATGTCTGTCCACTCAGGGCAAAATCATTACCCTTGCCATCCTTGATATAAGCATTTACCTTCTCAACAAAATCTGCAAATTCATCATAGGTTGCTGTTTTATATTTTTCAATAAAGCTATCCACATTGTCTTCTCCTACCAATGCAGCAATCATTTCCTTGTCAACAATATAGCCATATCCTTCAACATTATATGGAATGCCATAGCTGTCCTGTCCATCCATTGTCAGTCTGAGTCCGGGATCCAAATCATCTGCCAGAGCCTTAAACTCCGGTAAAAGATCTGCAGTCGTCAAATCCAATGCGAAATCTCCTTCAACCCACTCTTTCAGCGCCTGGGGATCCATGATACCAAAAATAGCCGGTTTATGATCCGATGACATATCGACACGGAGTGCCTCTTCTGTAGGTGTACCGCTTCCTAGGGAGAATACTTTAATGGTAAGTCCCGTCTCAGCTTCATAGGTATCCACCGCTGCTGCTAACGCATCTGCGTTTTCACCCTTTGCATTAAAAATATAGAAATCATAATCATTGTCAGAAGAAGCACTTTCTTCTACTCCTGCATTACTGTCTGATGCTGCGGTATTACTTCCTGTGTCTGATGACGCGGAGTTCACACATCCTGTCAAGCCTCCAATCGTCATAGTTGCTGCCAAAAGGGCTGCTACATATTTTACACTCTTTCTCATAATGACCTCCTTATCAAGTCTCTTCTTTTATTGTTTATTCGGTTTAAAACTGAATCTCAACCATCTGATGGCCTTCCACCTTTGGTATCGTAACTACTACCTGTCTGTTTTCATAACGAAATTCCAGATTTTTCATTTGTGGCACAAGCCTGACTGTAGATGGTTTACGATCTGTTTTGACCCGTAAATCTATATTGTAAAGAGGAATAATATCCTCTACAATATCATATTTTTCTGTTCTTCTTTCAGGAACATAATGCATCAGATGCACGATCCATCTGTTCTTTCCTGTTTGTTCATTCACGGTTGCAATTGTTGTCGATGGGCCTGTATGCTCCAGCAATCTGTCAGGCATCAGTACGTCTATTGCATTATGTAAAAGCTGTTTTACCCATTTAGGACCCATAACGTGGTAAATCATGGATAACGGATGGGCAAAATAAATACAATTCCCTTTTCTTACAGCTGCACTTCCTACTCTTATTTCGGAACTCGGTGCTTTCAGATGTCCCGTGTAATGCTCCCATGTTGTATTAAAAAGCGGTGCTATCAGCGGTAATAATTCCGAGGCTTCTTCTGAAATAATTTCAACATTTTCGCTTTTCAGATACATAGCATAATCCGCATCGAATAAGCCCTTGCCTAGTACCCCCTCTGCATGAATATAATCTGCATCATACTCAGACTCACCATTCCACCGAATTCCAAGGCAGTCCGCTGCAAATGTTTCTTCGGAATTTTTCAATCCTGCCTCTCCCATAACAATGAGAGCCCCTCCCCGATCCATAAATTCCTTGAGTCTGCACTCCAACTTATGGTCTACAGGTATATTATCTGCCAGAAGCAAAAGACGATATTGGGAATAATCGCTTTCGGAATCCACTAAATCATACTGATATCCCAGCTCCTGAAGCATTCTGCACACTCCTTCAGCATGGGGATTTACCGTTCCGGGAGCTCCACCATAAAATTCTTCCGGATTAAACACAGCCATTTCCGACAAAGCAGTCACATCTTCACACCAGGGCTCTTTTTCTTTCACCTGACGAAATACATCCCCTATGACTCCATACATATCCTTATCCAACTGACCGGAGGGCGGCAGCTGGTCTCCTATATTGCACAGTCCTCCATAAGATAATGCACTGAAAGATTCGTATTCCAAAGCGGCCTGATTCCGGTAGGAATTATTATCTCCCCAACCGGTAAGAAAGCGTCCGGTCATACCAACAACCGGTACTCCCCATGTTCTCAGATATCTTGCAGATACTGGGAAATCCATATAACCGCAATTAGCCGGCTGACTTTCTACAGCAACATAATCAAAGCAATCCCTTACAGGAATATCCTGAGCCCCGACATGACCCTTGTTAAAGAAAATATCATAATCCGAATCAATTTCATGCAGATAATCCGTCATTTCCCTGACAAAGTCATAATAAATCTGCCATGCATGCTTCTTTCTATCCTGAGGATCTGCCGGATTCAGGTGCTTCTCAAGCATGCTCTTTCTGCATCTGGGGCAACAGCACTCTACAACAAAGGATGCATCAACCAGGACTCCATCTACCGGACAATCCTCTAACGCATCTGCTATCTGTTCTTTGCAGAACTCACGATATGGACTGTTAATGCACAGATCTACATGAAATCCGGGATCCTCAAAGATATTACCTGTCTCACGTCTGCTTATCCTCGCATAATCATCTATAGCCACCCATTCCGGATGTTCTGCTGCAACCCGGATATCCCAGCAGATTGTTGTATATAAATATACTTTTATCCCCTTTTTCCTGCATTCCTTCGCCTGTTCCCGATACATATCCTTTACCTTCAGGTGAGGATGTATCCTCTCGGGATATTTTGTCGAATCATAATACAGATTTCCATGATGACATCTGGTAAACAAAGTAACGGCTTCTACATTGGCATTCTTTAATGTGGCTGCAAATTCCTCGGCCGAAAATTTACTGCCCACTTGGTCAATCATCTCGCTGGTATGAAAATCAAGATGCACTTGTCGATTTGGTATTTTTTTCATTTTCATATTCCTCTACTGATTTGCGCCGTTTCGAAAAATCTTTTTCGTTTTTCTCCACATTTTTTCTAATAATTTCTTGATGATTGAATAATATCATCATTCTCCACATATGTCAATCGTTTATCATGTTTTTATATTATTATAAAGCATTTTAATCGTTCAAGAAATGTTTTATTTGATTATTTTTGTGCATTATGGCATAATCTATAATTATATTTTCTAATATAATTATCAACTTTTTCATTTTTACTATATTACAATCGAATATCATATTATTGCTGTCATTATTCTTTCCACTGTCATACTGATTCATGCTTTTAACCATCTCTACATGTAGCTACAAAAATGCAAAAAACAGCCATTACGAAAACACCTTATCTGGTATTTTCATAATAGCTATTTTTATCTGTACCTCTGTTTTCTAACATCAAAAACTTTTTTCAAATAGTGCCTAACTATAGACATATGCTATTTGAAAATCTGTATCAATAGTACTCCCGCAGAGAATCAGGTAGTTCCCCTCTCTACCAGTGTTACCGGAAACACGGTCTTTGATGGCATCATCTTCCCCATGTTAATTTGGGAAATAGTGAGAACAGCCATTTCTGCCATCTGTTCAATCGGCTGATGAATACTGGTCAGTCCTGGACTGGTAAGCTGGGCAATATTAACATCATCGAAGCCTACGATCTTCAGTTGCTCCGGTACTTTTATTCCGAGATGGCTGCATACTTGAAGTACATATGCCCCAATTACATCCGAGCTGGCAAATACGCCATCCACATCTGGATTCTCTGTGAGGGACTTTCGCACAAATTCATAGTATTCCATGGAATCAAAAAGCTGTTCGTCGGTTACCATAACGACTTTGTCCGTATGTGTACTCTCACAGGTATTTCGAAATGCAACCTCTCTGTCATCAGCAGGCATATGGACATCATTTCCGGCACTCAGTCCTCCAATGTACATCAACTTATGACAGCCTTTGTTAATAAGAAGTTCCGTAGCCATCACACCACCCTGATAGTTATCGCATTCAATTCCTGAAGTTCCCTCATCCATGGAACGTTCCAGAGTGATTAAAGGAAAATTCAGTCCTTTGAACTTTTCAGTTTCAAAGCTTCCGCTGCAGAGCACCACGCCTGCCACCCTGCTTCCCTTACACATATCAATACATTGCTCTTCCTGTTCTTCTCTGTTTCTGGATACAAATAGCATAATACGGTAACCCAGCTTCGCAGCTTCACGTTCCAAGCATCCCAAAATTCTGGCAAAATAAGGGTGTTCTACATTGGGTAGAATGATTCCAATGATATTACTCTTCTGCTTAGCCAGAGTACGCGCTGTCTCATTCGGTTGATAATTCAGTTCTTTCATCACCTGATATACCTTTTCCCTTGTCTTAGGACTGATATATCCTCTGTTATTCAGTACTCTGGAGACAGTTCCCACTGTCAATCCAGACGCCTCCGCTACATCCTTAAGTGTCGCCATATGTGCATCTCTCCTGATAGAATGATCTTCAAACCATTTTAGCAGATAACCGCAACAGATGTCTATTATTGATTCGTGAATTTGATACCTTCTTCATTAAAAACAGCTAAAGCAAAAAAGAACCGATTCCTCGATCCTTTTTTGCTTTATTTTCTTACTTTATTTTTTATTGACTGTTTTCAGCAGCTTAACATACGGATATGGGATTCGATCGTGAAGTCTTTCGTTTCGCCATCATCCAGATAGTACTCGTACGGTTTGATCTCTTCTCCAAAGGAATACAGCATCAGGTCTTCAAAATCAACATCTTCGACACACTTTCCGCCTTTTGCCACTGGGAACAGATATCCTTCCCTTAGGAAAACATGCACGGTTCCCATCGGCATTTCCACATAGGAAAAGCCTTTTTCGTACACTTTTCCCTCTTCCACAATACCATTTTTAAAAATGAGCTGCTTCATTCTTTCCGGGAAATATACGACTCTGCCCGACATATTCTGCTCGCAGACCGGTGCCACCATGATATTTTCTCCAATGAAAAGCTGATCCTCCACCTGCCCTGCCAGTGTATCCTCACCATAAAGGAACGCTAACGGATTGAACATCATCGTATTTTGCAGCGCCGCTTTCATATATTCGCTGTAAATATATGGAAGAATCTGATACCGCACACCGATTACATCCGCAAATTTCTCTACATGGGAGAAACGGTATACCTCCTGTCTTCTGGTTCCCCTTGCCGAATGATTCCGTAAAAGTGGTGTAAACACTGCAAATTCCAGCCAACGTAACACCAGATCTTCGGTTGCATCTGCACCAAATCCACCGACATCCGCTCCGGTATATAAAAAGCCGCACATATTCAAAGAGGGCATCATCTTCACATTCATTTTCAGATGGGACCACCACGAAGCATTGTCTCCCTGCCAGATTCCTCCGAACCGGTGCATTCCGATATAAGATGCTCTGGAAAACAACAGAATTCTCTTTTCCGGCACGTAACGTTCAAACGCCTCCGAGGCAGATCTCGTCATATAATAGCCAAACAGGTTATGTACCTGATCGTGACGGTAACGCTTGCCTTTATAATTATGGTAAAACGAAGCATAATCCTCCGGATTATTGCAGATGCCTCCAATCATTCCTGTCATTTCGAAAAAGGTATTCACGTCAAGGTTCATCTTCTTATAGTCTTCCATTTTCTCAAAGACCTCTTTCAGATGCTTTTCGGAATAAAAAATCGCCGGTTCATTCATATCGTTCCAAAAGCCGTCAATTCCCTTGTCGATCAGAATCCGGTACTTATCACCAAACCACTGTCTTGCCTTGTCATCAAGCATATCCGGAAAGCAGCATTTCCCGGGCCATACCCCGATAATGAAATCTTCTCCGTTTTCATCCTTGCAGAAGTATCCGTTCGCTTTGCCTTCTTCATAGACATCATAGCCATCTTCCTTTTTTACACCACCATCAATAATGGGAACGAGATGAATGTTCTCCTTCCTCATTTCTTCGACAAGCTCTTCAAAATCAGCGAAGCTGTCCCGGTTAATCGTGAAGTCCTTATACCGTTCCATATAATCAATGTCCAGATAGATACTGTCGATGGGAATGTTATGCTTTTTATATTCCGCTGCCACTTCACGCACTTCCTCTGCCGTATCATAGCTCCAACGACTCTGCCCATAACCAAATGCCCAGCGGGGTGCAATATAGCTTCTTCCGATCAGTTCACGGAATTCCTTCACTACATCCCTGTAGGAAGCTGCCTCAATCAGATAAATTTTATAGTTCTCCTCTTCCATGGAAATGCAAAGATCATCAATATCGGTATAACCAATATCGAAGGTCACCCTGCCAGGCGTATCCACAAACAAGCCATACGTTTCATGCACTCCGTCACCCACCATAATGAAGTTGTGTGCTCCATACAATGAATTGGTATTCTCACAGTGATTCGGATTATCGCTGCAGTTGCTGATGTAACGCCAGCCTCTCTTATTGATGCCACGCACATTTTCTCCAAGTCCGTACACGATTTCATCCTCTTTCAAGGAATAATGAAAACCGTCTTCTTTTTTCTGAAAAACACCATCGCTCCATGCAGAGGATGCGATCTCCTTTACCACAGCATCTGTTTCAATCGGTTCTCCAAAGATATATTTCCTTACCATCGTTCCATCTCCTGACTAGCCCTTCACTCCACCAGCCATTAATCCTTCCTTAAAGTATTTTTGCGCAAGAGTGTAAATTATAATAATCGGTATCATAGAAAGCAGGCTGCCTGCCATTAAAATATTATACTCTGTTCCATACTGCCCGTTCAAGCTGTTTAATGCTAGAGTCATGGTTATAAAAAAGAATCAGATTAATTAAAAAAGCTTGATCATATGGAAAAGAAGATCTATCATAAATATTTTTTAAACACCATTTTATTTATTACCCATTTATATGATACGACAAAGCTTTTCCATTACTTGAAAATAATTTCATTTTTTTGACTGTCTCCTGTTTCACAGCCTCGACTGCTGCCGGAATCAAGTCAATAATCCCTTTTTTCACACTGCTAAATTTTTTTAATTCTGCTTCTACCGCCGCAACATTTATATCAGTGAAAATATTAACCTTACTGATGCCCTCCTGTATTGCCCTCTTAAAATCTGCATCTGTCAGGCCAGAACCTCCGTGCAGCACTAATGGAATATCAACTATATTTGCGATTGTTCTGATTCTTTCAAAATCCAATTTGGGAGGAAGGGTATAGGCACCATGTGCTGTACCCACTGCGATTGCAAGCGCATCTACACCTGTTTTCTCCACAAAATCCTTTGCCATTTTAGGATCTGTATAATATTTTTCAGGATTCTCATCTCCCGGCTCTCCTTCAGCAGATCCTTCATTATCACCTACATGCCCCAATTCCGCCTCAATGGTTGCACCATATGAATGTGCTATATCTGCCATTTCTTTTACCTTTTTTACATTATCTTCATAGGAATCTGTTGAGCAGTCATACATAATGGAAGAAAATCCTAATTCCAGTGCCTTTAAACAAGTTTCCTTCTTTAAACCATGATCCAAGTGTACTACAACTGGAACATCTGCCTTTTTTGCCATGGGAATTAAATAATATGAGACCTCTTCTAACGGTCCATACGGAAATAACACTTCCGCAGTACCAATAATCACCGGGGCTCTCATACTCTCTGCTGCTCCAATGATACCTCTGGCCAATTCCAAATTAACTGCATTGAACAATCCTACCGCATATTTATTTTTTTTTGCCGGGAACAGAACATCATTCATATTTACTAACATCTATTACTCTCCTCATATAATTTTCAGACATTTCCGGGTACTTTAACCCATCCTTCTTTTATTTTTTTCTGCAATTCACTAAAAGACTTTAAACCGCTCAGTGCATCATACTCTGTTACACAAGATGCACCGGTTGCTGTGGAAAGCTGCATACATTCTTCGATCGTATAACCTCCAAGCATAGCTGTCAAAAATGCTGCTATACTTGTATCCCCGGCTCCGGTTCCTGACAATACTCGTTCTGGTATATAGCTTTTTTCAAACCCCTCTTTATCTGCCCAGCTATTTATATTAAGCTCTGCTTTTTTTCCTACTTTCATAAGTGTATTCCTGCCTGCAGTTCGATAATATATACCTGGAGTTCCGCACTTGATCAATAATACCTTTGCACCAAAGTCCATACACTGTTCGGCAAGCGGCTTAATATCCTTTTCAATATCCAATATTTCTGTAATGTCCTGGCTTCCAGAACGTTTCTGCCAGTCGATTAATCGTTCCTTATCCAACATATAACAAAGTTCCTCTGCGCTTGGCATAAAAAAATCAACATAAGGAATGACTTTCTTCAAAATTTCTTTCCAATCTATATGTCCGACATCTGCAGCAGAATCCACAGCAGCCATATCCAAAGAGGTAGCTGCACCAGTGTCCTTGACTTTTATCATAAGCTTTTGCAGTTCTTCCCCATGATGTTCATACATCTTCTTCATCAATGGCGGATAGCCAAAGTGGAACAAAGAAGCGTTTTCCAGTTCTTTCTGTGGAACATCATCTGCCTGAAAGGTATCATTTGCACCTGGATTATGTAAAAAAACACGGTCAATTCCCGGAACAGCAAGAATAACGGAATAAGAAGTAGATTCTCCCTCCATAACCAGCATCCCCTCTTCCGCTTTATATTCTTTCAGAATATTATGGATCATATCACCAAAGGCATCCTTGCCTATTTTTCCCATAAGAGTGACATCCGCACCTAATATTTTCATAGCAAGACCCGTATTAGCTACAGAACCGCCTGTATGTACATCAACTCCCTTCATTTGTATCAATTTTCCCGGTTGCAAGATGCTGCTCATTGTTTTTTTACCAGCCTTCGAAAAAACAGGTGTAATATCCAAGCATATATGCCCAGCTGCAATCACTTTTTTTCCCATATCATCCACCTTGCCTTATGCATTATTTTCTCTTATATACAGAGAATATACCCTTAACAATAATTGATTACCTGAAATCCCTGTGCTTCTAACTTTTTCTGTAAAACTTGTGATATCTGTTTATCCATTGGCATAAAGTTCTGAACACTTTTGCCCAGCATTTTATATTTATGTTCCCCATAAGAATGATAAGGAATCAACTCTATCCTCTGGATGTTGTCCGCATGTTGTAAATACCTGCAGTAAGCTTCTATTTCCTTGTCAGAGTCATTAACATTTTTAATGCATGGAATACGAACCCATATAGGAGAATTTTTCTTTAATTTGTTTAAATTTGTAAGTATTCGTCCATTATCCACACCTGTAAACTTTTGGTGCTGATTACAATCCATGATCTTTAGATCATATAAAAATAAATCTGTGTATGGTAAAATCCTTTGAAAATATTCCCATGGTATATTACCTGCTGTATCCACAGCAGTACTGACTTCCATTGCTTTACATTTCTTTAATAACTCTTCTAAAAAATCAATTTGTAGCATAGCTTCACCGCCTGAAAATGTGACGCCGCCTCCAGAGTTATTGTACAGATGAGCATCCTTCATAACTTCTTCCATAACATCCTCATCTGTATATCTTTGTCCTATAATCTCTAATGCCTTTGAATAACATACTTCTGCACATTTTCCACAATTTGTACAAATATCAGATAAATGTATCAACTGGCCATTTGCAATCCGGCGTGCCTTTCTTTCACAGATATCTACACATGCACCACATCCAATACACTTTTTTTCATGAAACATTAATTCAGGAATGGCACTCTGCGATTCTGGATTATGACACCATGCACATTTTAAATTACATCCCTTGAAAAATACCGTTGTACGTATGCCAGGACCATCATGAATAGAAAAATGCTGTATGTTAAATATTGTTCCCTGCATCCACTATATCCCATACTTTCCTAGTTTATATAAAACCGATTTTCATCATTAATGTGCACGGTTTCTGTTAATCATTTCATTTTGAAGTTCCTCATCTAATGCCGTAAAGTATGCACTGAATCCCCAAACCCTTACAATCAGATTTTTATATTTTTCCGGATTTTTCTTCGCTTCTTCAAGAACTCCGGAATCTGTAATATTGAAATCAACCACATTACCTCCCATATCCAAAAAGCTGCGAACAACTGCTGAAAAAATAGTGCTGTCCATATTATTGGGAGAAAATGGAAAATCCAAATATAATACTGCTGATGCAGGATAGTTTTCCATACGCAGCTTATCCAGTCCTTCCATGATCCGGCTGATATTTGTCGGACCAACTGCTTCGCTCGGTCCCATTCCTCTGGATAATATATCACCTTGCTTTCTTCCATCCGGTGTAGCCTCTGTGTTACGCAAAGAAACATACCCGGTATTTGAAAACAGAGAACTTTCAAACCACCCGCCACGCGAATTGGGAATACCTGAAAATATCTGTGATAAATCCTCAGATACTTCTGAAGCCAGCTGGTTGATTTCTCCGCTGTCTCTCCCCCACTTGTCTACTTTGTATGTCAAAAAAGCCCTTGTTCTTTCACAGTCAGAAAAATTACTATTCAGACATTTTATCAGTTCATCCAGCGTCATATCCTTATCTTCAAAAACTACTTTTTTGATTGCAAACAAAGAATCGACCAAAGTACCAAATCCCACAGGAGAAAAACTGGATGTATTGTATTTTGCCCCTCCCTGCGTCATATCCTTTGCCTTTTCAATGCATCCGGTTATCGTAGCCGAATATAATGGACAGGGATTATACTCATACCACATTTTTTCATATTGGTTAAAGTACTTTGCCACCTGATAAATAATCTGCCTGATTTTTCCAACAAAGCAGGAATAGAACTCAGCATAATTCAAACAAGTATGCACATTGGGTTGTTCAATACCTTCGTGTATCCAGAAATCTTGGGTTCCGACACCTAAAATGAGTAATAAAAGTTTCGGCAAACTTACATAGATATACGCACGGCAGTTTATCTCTGTTTCACTTAAAAGTGGTTCCTGACACCCTCCAGCAACATATAATCTGGCATCTGCCAATTCCTTTCCCTGTCGTACATTTGCCGGAATTAGTATTTCGTCATTAAAAATGGAGAGAACATTCTTACCCTTTGCAATAATTTTTCCTAATTTTTCGAAATACTCCATTGAATGATTATGACTAATTCTTGCCTGAAGCTTCGGGTTTACCAGCTCCTGTTCTTCAAATATTTCCAATATCATTTGAGTCACTTCATTATAAACAGGCGCTCCATTCCTGCTACATCCTCCGATGGTCATGGCCGTATTGGCACCACCATCCGGCGGATGATTTCTCAGATCCCATTTTGCATCTGTCAAATGAAGTGCAAAAGCCAAAAGATCCTTTGCTTCATTTCTTGTTAACCTGCCCTCCTCTATATCCTTTTTGTAGTACGGATATAATAGCCTGTCAAAATGGCCTATAATTGCAATCCCAATGCCTTCCATTCCCATGACAATTTCGCGCATAAACCATATGGTATTCAACGCTTCATAAAATGTTTGTGAAGGCTTTGCCGGAATTTGTGCTGCTGTTTCAGCAATGGTCATCAAATTTTTTCTAATCTCCTCATTACTTTCACCATCTGCCAGACTGAGGGCTTCTGTAGAAAAGTTCTGTGCAATTTCTTTTAACACCTCACATCCATAAATCGCGCTTTCTAAAAATGCCTTTTCCGATTCACCCTCAATCTGCTCTTTTTTTAACTCCGCCTGTGCAATGATGCCGTCTAAACCATAATTAAGAACTTTTTCATATCCGATACAATGATGAGCAAAATCCGTAAAGAAGAACGAGATAAATACATTGAGCTCCTTATAATAATCTCGAAATGAAAAAAAATCGTGCTCTATTTCTCTGTTTTCCCGCATCATTTCGCCACCAATGCCAGGTTCCGGTGGAAACGAAGCTGTCAGCCCATTTCTTGCCCTTCCTGTGCACAATTCAAAGTAAAAAGGAAAATTTCTGAAAACATGTACCTTACACTTTCTTGCCAATTCATAAACCTTTCTTTTTTCCGTGCATGGATTTTCATCTCTTTTTTCCTTATCCAGTTTTCCTATTTCCTTTTCAACATCAATCGGATATGTCGAATAGTATTCATCAAATTCTGCATAAAATTGTTCTTTATACTTTTCAAACGATAATACATTTCCCATCAGCCAATTTCTCCCTAAAATGTTAAAACTATTTTTAAGCCCTGACGTTTTCTTATTAATTCAAAGCCGTCTTCATAATGCTCTATCGGAATTTTATGTGTCACATAATCAGACAAATTAACCATTCCTTCTTTTACATAATTTAAGACATCCTTTTGAATTGTAATCAAATGGCTGTAATCAGGCCATTGAACTGAATGGATTTTCCAGCTATAATCCGAATGCTCCCAATCAATCATCTGATCATTCTTTAATCCTATTCCATAAATTCCAATCGTACCGCCTGGCTTAATACATCTGAGCCCCTGGCTGAGTGTATTTCCATTTCCAACTGCATCTATATACAAATCAGCTGCACCCATGTACTTATGAACCTTTTCTACAATATCTTCCGTATGTGTATTAACTACCACATCAGCTCCTACCTCCAAAGCTTTAGTCATCCTGGCTTCATGATGTCCCCCAAGCAAAATGAATTTTGCACCTAATATTTTACAAAAATTAGCCATTGCTATGCCCACCGGTCCACAACCCATAATCACTATACGCATATCTTCACATACACCAAGACGTTTTGCAGCACTATAGATTTCCTCTAAAGTAATAAGCATGGGAGCCTCAATTTCATTCACAAAGGGAGGTACAACAATTCTGGATTTTAAACTGACATCCTCTACGGCTATACCATCTTCTTCCATAGACATACAATCAGCCACCGTTGTAAATTCTGCGAATCCCCCCCACAGGGAATAATATTTATCATTATTACAAAGTCCTGGGCGTAAAACCAGGTCTCCTACTTTATAGTTCTTTACCCGTTTTCCGGTTTCAATAACTCTTCCGACCGCCTCATGTCCTAATACTGCCGGATAAGTAGAAAATCCTTTCAAGTGACCATCAATGATTTTTAACTCTGTCCCATTACATATTCCACATCCAACCGTCTGCACCAATGCATCATAATCTCCTATGTCCGGCTTTGGAATATCATCTTTTAATAAAACATTTCCTTTTCCATCAGTTATTAAACCTTTCATTAATTTATTAATCCTTTCTGAAACATTACTCTTTATTTTGCTTATGCCCTATCCTTTCACAGCACCCGCTGTCAATCCTTTTTCCATCTTTTCCTGAAGCAGTATGTACATGATAATTGGTGGAATGATACTAACTCCAATTGCTGCCATTACTGCACCATAATCTGACGTATATGCCCCAAAGAAAGACAATAAACCAATAGAAATGGTTTTCATACTATCTTTACTGATAAACACTAACGGAAATAAAAGATTATTCCAGGCAGAAACAAAATTAAAAATAGATGCACTAGCAATGGCAGGCATGGACAATGGCAGTATAATTCTAAAGAAAACAATTCCATGCCCTGCTCCATCCATAACAGCCGCTTCTTCCAATTCGTCTGGTAATCCTTTCATATATCCAGTAACAATGAAAACTGTCATAGAAAGACAAAAGGCTGAATATAACAATACCAATACTGGAAAATTATCGACGATTCCCAATTTTCCAAATGTAAAAGCAAGTGGTATGATAACTGTTTGTATGGGGATCATCATACCTGCCAGAAATAAAATATACACAAAGCTTTTTCCTTTAAATGTATATTTCGCCAAAATATAGCTTGCCATAGATCCAATAATAGCACTGACAAATAGCGTCGCCGCTGTCAAAATAATACTGTTTTTAAAATAAACCCCCATCTTTCCAATTGTCCACGCCCTGACATAATTTTCCCATTGTGGAGTACGCGGCAATGAAAAAGGTTCTGTAAAAATTTCAGTATTATTTTTTAAGGAAGAAGTCAATGTAAAAAAAACCGGATACAGACAAATAACAGCAAAAATGCTTAAAACTATATACAACATTATTCCTCGCACCCTTTTTTTTCTTATAGCATGACTATTTGAACTTATCTCCAAACCTTACTCCCTCCTTTCCTTTTCCCTTTTTTCTCGTCATCCCTATTCATAATTTTTAAAGAAATGATAGTAAGTGCAAGACTCATCAGAAACATAACTGTTGATATTGCACTACCAATTCCATAATGGTTATACTTGAATGCCTGACTATATAACAATGTTGCTGGTACATGGGTTAATCCATTCGGTCCACCTTCTGTCATAACAAAAACCATATCAAACACCTTCAATACGCCTGTTATGATCATTACTACTGATATTTTTATAGATTCCCAAATCATAGGAATCATAATATATATTACCTTTTTCCATGTATTTGCACCATCGATTGTAGCTGATTCCAAAATATCCTCCGGTATGGAATTCAAGGCTGCCAATCCTATCACAATGTAATATGCAACACTGGCCCATGTAGTAACCAAAATGATACAAATCATTGCAGTTTTAGAATCCACCAACCACCCAGTACAAAGATTTTCCATTCCAAGCTTCATTAAAAGATTATTAAGGACACCCGTTTCGTTTGGTTTTAAAATAAACTGCCATAACAATCCTGTAGCTGTAACCGGCAAAATCATCGGTATAAAATAAACTGCTTTAAAGAATTTCTGACCATGTTTTGTATAATACAAAAGAATAGCAAAGAAAAAGCCAATTGGAAGCTGCGTTAACAATCCAACAAAAACAAAAAGAAGAATATTCCTCATTGCCTGATGAAACTGTGTATTCTTAATAAGAGCGACAAAATTATCTATTCCCACATATTTAAGTGGAACTCCCTGTATTCCCGGCCATTCAAAAAAGGAAAAATAAAATGATTGCAATACAGGAATACACTCAAAAATGATATAAACCAAAAGTGCCGGAAGCAAAAATACAAATATGATTTTTTTATTGCGACGGTATTGTTCCATCCTTATCATCTCCGTTCTTGATATGGATAACCGCCCAGTGAAACCGTGCAGGCAGCAATTCATCGGGCGGCAACATCCTCTTGTTTATTACTGATTATTATCTATTTCAGCCTGAATCGTCTTAGCAGTATCCTCCGGTGTTGTTCCAAGCATCATTCCTACTAATGAATTTCTTATAACGTCCTGCATGGATGTTATTTCATCATATTCAAAAACATCTCCTCCATATGCTGTCAGCTCATTATTAAGTGCAAGTGCCTTTTTCATGAGTGGACTCATTTCGTAACCATCGATATTGACATCAGATCTGCCCGGTAATTGATTGCAAACTTTCAAACGTACTTCTTCTGAATATGCACTATGTGTAAATTTGGCCCACTCTAGCGTAATCTCTTTTTCATATCCCTCCAATTTTCCGTTATACACATGTGCATCTGTATAAACAGCAGCATTATCCTTATAATCTTCAGCATCTTCAAAGTACGGAATCGGGAAAAAATCTAACGAATCTGCAATTTCCGAAGCCTCTGCATTTGGGATGAACCAGAGCGGAACACAAATCATGGCATATTTTCCACTCAGAAAATTTGCATTCTCTGTACTCCAGTCAATTCCTTCGAAATTTTCTTCAAAGGCCCCCCGGTCTTTAAAGCTTTTCAAAATTTCAAATGTTTCAACCATATTTTCATCTGTCCATTTTGCTTCTCTTGCACCTATTTTCTTAATATTGTCAACACCTACTTTTTTGTATGCAATACAATTATAAAAATGCCCAAGTCTCCAGGTATCCTTTGCACCCATTCCCATAGGTGTAATTCCTGCTGCATTTAATTTATCAAATGCAGCAAAAAGATCCTCCATCGTTTCCGGTACTTCGTTTATCCCTGCCTGGGCAAACAAATCCTTGTTATAAAAAATCACTTCCGGCTGCATAGCAAATGGCAATGCGTAAATTCCATCAACTCCATAACCTGACAGGTCATAAGAGGATAATGTTGGATCTGCCAATCCGGAAGTAAATTCCGTATCTTCCAGTAAAGAAGATAAATCCATTGCCAAGCCGTTTTTAGCATATTCTACCAATGATGCAGCTCCATATTGCATCCACATATTGGGTAAATTTCCAGTTGCAATCGCGGTCTTTAATTTGTTATTGTATGCAGCTTCATCAGCTACTGAATCATCCTGGAAGGTTACATTAGGATGCAGCTCAGAAAACTTCTCCATCATCGTCTGAAGCCACTGTGCCTGTACATCACTTCCGGCATACCTCGTTAATACAGTAATAGTTACCTCAGGATCTTCATTCTGAGCAGTATCAGTTGTTTGCGTCGCAGTATCGGAGCTTTCCTCCTTTACTTGTGAATCATCAGTTTTAGAAGCATTTCCCCCGCAGCCAGCCAATAAGCTAATTGACAAACATGCTGTAAGTAATACAGAAATAATTTTTCTTTTCATAATTTCCCTCTCTTCCATTTCTTTAAATCAGGTATTTGTGAAAGTCACTAGTCATTGTAAATAATTCGAATTATCTGTTAACACCATTACAGCACATCCTATCCTTTCCCTCAATGAAACTATTTTAGCAGAATTCTTTTTTTTTTTGTTAATTCTATATTTTCCTACATGCTCTTTCAAAATATTTTTAGATTTGTAATTTTTTTGCTTGTACTTGTCTATGAAAAAAGAGACCAACATCCGTCAGTCTCTTTTTATCACTTAACAATTTGTCTGATTGTTGTCTGTGAAATATTGCCGTTGGCAATCTTTGGGCGTCATCCCATAGATTTTCTTAAATACTTTTAGGAAATAAAAGTAATCTTCAAATCCACATGCGCTTGCAACGTTCGCAATATTTTCTCCCATAATCAATAAATGCAATGCATGCTGCATCTTCTTTTCCAATACACATTGATGAATCGTAATGCCATATCTGTCTTTAAAAATAGAATTTAATCTCCGATAACTCATACCAAAACTGGTTTCAAATTCCAATGCACTATGTTTTTTTTCTATATGATCCACAACACATTGTAAAATCTGTTCTGCAACCATGCTATTCTGATTTTTGCTGTATTGTTTCTTCATTGAAGCTACACTCAAACTATAGAGAATAGATGCTAAATATGCTTTTAATGTATCACTGCTTAAATACTGCAATTTAAAATCTCTGTGCCAGGTCACAACTAAAGATATGATATCTATATCCACAGGAAGTTTGCCGCTTAAGGAGATCCACATTTTTCCTCTCTGACATTTTTCTATTTTATCGACCCTCTTACAGTCCATATTAAAATGAAAATAGTACACATCATGCCATTCTTCTTCAACACCCCGCTGCAAAACTCCAGGCGGAAGCAAAAAATATTCCCCTCTCTTTACAGAAATCTGTATACCCTGTACTTCTATGCTCCGGCTTCCTTGCACCACAATCCCTAAAGTCCACAAGCTCATTATTCGATCAGGATGACGGTTCCGGGTAACGATTCTATCAAATTCATCTATTGATATCAGTGACTTTATTTCATACCAGATCATCTTGTAAATCCATCACCATCCCTTCAAATGATTCGTCCCATTTTCAAAGAGAGGAACGAAAAATCTTTATTTAAATTTCCTTTTTTTCCATATTTTCCTTTTCTTCCATTGCTTCAGACAAACTCTACTGCTAAAGTCTGTACATATAAAACACTATACTCTAACGAAAGGAATTTTGTCTATGAAAAAATTGAATGTTGCAATTGTAGGATTAAGTTTTGGTCTTGAATTTGTTCCCATCTATCTGGAACATCCTGATGTGGAATCCCTTACTCTTGTGGAAACGAATGTAAATTTGTTAAGGACTGTTCAAGAACGCTATGGCATTCCCGATGAGAACTGTTTCACCGACCTTCAGCAAGTATTGGATAATCCCAATATTGACGCTGTACATTTAGTTACACCACCAGCCACCCATGCTCCTTTATCCATAAAGGTTCTGGAATCAGGTAAACATTGCGGCTGTACTATTCCAATGGGAATGAGCATTGATGAACTCCATCAGGTCATCGCAGCCCGAAAAAAATCCGGCAAAAATTACATGTTTTTAGAAACTACCGTATTTCAAAGAGAGTACTTCTATGTTAAAGAACTTATGGATAAAGGTGATTTTGGAAAAATTCAGTATATGTCCTGCGCTCATTATCAAGATATGGAAGGGTGGCCGTCCTATTGGAATGGTTTTCCTCCACTCATGCATCCGACTCATGCCATCGGTCCATGCCTCATGCTCTTAGGTGCGTATCCAGAAAAGGTTTATGCTAAGGGTTCCGGTAAAATCCGTCCAGAATTAGAATCAAACTATCAAAGTCCTTTTGCATTCGAATCTGCATTGGTATCGCTTAAAGATTGTGATGTTACTATCGAATTAGAACGCTTCCTTTACGGTGTTGCCAGGAGTTACGCCGAATGTTTTAGGGTTTATGGTGAAAAACGCAGTTTTGAATGGCAACAGCTTGACGATGAAGATCCGGTTATTTTTACACGCACAGGTCAGCTTGAATACAATGAAATGTATGATATAGACGGAAACGCCGAACAGTATAGCCGTGGAAGTGAAATCACGAAAGCCCGCGTCAGTATTCCTGATTACGCGCACTTGCTTCCACCCGAAATATCAAAATTCACCAAAGAAACCGTATACAACGTAAAAAACACCCACCTGTCCTTTACACAAGGAGGCGGACATGGCGGATCACACCCTCACATGGTTCATGAGTTCATTAGATCAATCATCGAGAATCGCAAACCTGTTCCTGACGATATACTTGGTGCATACTGGACCGGTGTTGGTATTTGTGCTCATCGCTCCGCAATGGAAAACGGAAAAGAAATCCAGGTACCACAGTTCCATCTGGATTAATTTTCTGGCAAATCCGCAAATATAAGGGTAGTAAAAAATATCTATGTGCCCTCCCCCATTCATAAGGGGGAGGGACTTTTCTTCTTCAGAATAGTCTTATGAACAGGAATATCCCTACTTATGCTCAACATATTTTTTTGGAGATATTCCGTATAACTTCTTAAAACATTTATTAAAGTAATATTCATCTTTATATCCAACCATGCCAGCTATTGATGATAATGAATATTGCGCTTGATTATCATCCAACAACCGTTTTGCTTTGTCTAATCTTACCCGTGTTAAATAATCGCTGAGATTACTTCCGCTTTCTTGTTTAAACAAATGACTCAGATAAGATGAATTTACAAATAATGCATTTGCTATTTTAGACAGAGAGAGTGTATTATCCATATAATTTTGCTCTATATATCGTTTTGCATCATTTACAATAAGACCCTGCTTCGTTTCAGAGAAATTAGAAAGCAATTCTTCAGCTTCCAAAAAACAATTTAATACATAATGCTTCAGGTCAACACCAAGTTCAAAAGCCAGTAACTCATTTAGCATTTTATCTAACTTAAAACCAGATTCCTGTATTTGCTTTTCTTTCAAACATTGCCCAAGATCAGATAAAATCCGTATTGCCTGAAAAACCATCTCCTCCCGTGTCCGCGGATAAGAAAGCAAAATCTCTACCTGATTATAAGCATTTTCATAATTACCAGAACGTAATTCATGCAGAAGATTTCCAGAAACTGTATGGTGTAAAGGAAGATCATCCAATAACGTTGGTACTTCATCCTGATAGATACAGCGTGCATTTCCTAATAAGAACCTCCACTTCAATGCCTGTATTGATTCATGATAGGCATCTGACATCATGGATAATCCCTGAAAGGGATCGGATATTCCTAAAGTTACAGTAAAGTTTAAAGTTTTCTGAACAGCATGACAAATATGGTGACAGGAAGTTGCAAACACTTTAACCGAATCAGCGTTATCCAGGGCAGTCAGCACAACAATATGATTATCAAAGTCCTGAAATAGAATGCTTGTAAAAGATGTTTCCAAAATTTCCTGCGCGATATTGGAAATTGCAAATTTCCAAAGCTCCTTTTCTAATTGGGGAGCGAAAAGTTCTTCCAGACGATCAATAAGAATGGTCGCTATTTGAAACGTACCGGTGTCAGGATGAATCCCAGTCTGCGTTAGTGGGTATAAATCTAAGGAATTATAGTTTTCAGAACTTTCTATCAGCTTTAAAAGTAATTCTCTTTTATCCAAACGTAATTTCTGATTCTGATAATCAGATATTGTTTTTTTTATCTGGTTCTGGTTAGATAAAACATCCTTTGCTTTGCTAAGTGCCTTGATAAATTCACTGTTATTTAAAGGCTTAAGCAGGTAATCAAGCACTCCCGCTTCAATTGCTCCTTTGGCATAATCAAATTGGGAATATCCGGTTAAAATAATGATCTGTATTTCAGGATATTCCTTATTTACACTTTGAGCTAATGTAATCCCATTGATAATAGGAATATTAATATCCAATAAGAGTAAATTTGGATGTAATGCTTCTATCATTTCCATAGCCTGTCGGCCATCTTTGGCTTCTCCCACAATTTCAAATCCCAAAGCATTAAAATCAATACTCTTTTTAATCAATTCTCTTATTAATATTTCATCATCGATAATTAGTATTTTATACATTCATTCCCTCACATTCTTATGCATGGTTTGATGGGAGAATAATTCTAATCTCCGTGCCGCATCCATATGTACTATAAATATTGAGCCCATATTCAGCTCCGAAATGCAGCTTTATTCTGTCATTTACACTGCTTATACCAAATCCAGCCCGTAAATGATGCTTATCTATTGAGTCCTTTATCTCCATCAGCTGATCTTTACATATACCTACCCCATTATCTTTTACAGAAACAAAAATATTATCGCCAACATACCCTCCTTCAATGGAAATAATCCCAGGTTTTCCATTTGGTTTTATTCCATGATAGATCGCATTTTCCACAAGTGGCTGTAAAGAAAGTTTAATAATGGGACAATCAAGAATTCGATCATCTATTTCATAAGTAAAAGTCAGATTATCTGCATAACGGACTCTTTGAATCGCAATATATTGTCTGGTGATTTCTAACTCTTTACGAAAAGGTAAAACAATTTCTCTTTTTCCTAAAACTGCCCGATAAAAATTTGCCAGATTTTTTATCATATCACAAGCATCCTGGTTACGTTCGAGCATCAACAGGGAACAAATACTTTCCAGAGTATTATATAAAAAGTGAGGATTAATCTGAGCCTGAAGTGCTTGCATTTCATATTCCCTTTTCTTTTTTTCAGCAAAAAAGGTTTGATTTAACAGAGTTTTCATCTTTAGAACCATATTGTTAAAATTCATAGTCAAGTGACCCACTTCATCCATGCCATATGGAGCTAAATAAATATTCAAATTACCATTTGCTACTTCATCAACGGTTTGGGAAAGCCTGCGGAGCGGAAGGGTAATGGCCTTGGATTGATAAGAAACAAATATGAATGCAATTATCATTAGAATTCCTCCCAATGCAAGAGAAATTTCTGCCGCCAGTTTACTATCTCTTAACAAAATATTCAATGGATGCAGGCTAATCAGATACCAATCAAAACGTTCTATATAGCAAACATTAATAAGATAATTCTGATCATTATAATAAAAGCAACGACTGCCTGTTTTATTATCTCTAATCCAATTAATCAATTTTTCATTTTGGATTTCGGCACAATCTGACTCTTCGCCGGAAGCCGAGATAATATTACCATCAAAATCTAAAATCATTATCTGCATCCCATCGTCTGATGATAAATTCGTATATAAATCCGAAAATACTTTCTCATTAACATTCAGAACGGCAAACCCAATAATACTGCCATTGTCACTGGAAATAATGTTTCTTCTTAAAGAAACTCCTCTACTTAAATCCTTCGAATCTGCTTCATAATTTAAGTCATGGATATTATCCCAAATGAGCTTATTCCAAACACCATCCATAGTAGGCGCATATTCAGTATATTCCGATTGCAGGGAAGCATCTGAATAATTTACATTATTGGAAGCAATGGCATAGCCGTCATTGCAATATATAACGATTGAACTAATGTAAGATTTAGATATCGTCATCGGGTCGAGGATACTCCGAATAAGTGGTTCATATTGATAGCGTGTGTAATAATTTGAAGTGTTTAAAGCCTTTTGAATATAATAATTTGATACCACAATACCAGAATTCATTTCTGTATTAACAAAAAGATCATTCATTCTAAGCCTGACTAACTCCAAATTCCGATTTGATGCTTCAGAATTATTAGATATAAGCATTTTAGAAAATATGACCGTGATCAATCCTGTGACAGCACACAAAAAAAACGCAAGAATAAATATTATAGTAGTAGCCATCTTTTTTGCAATAGGCAAATTTTTATAAAATTGACTGAATTTTTTTAAAACTTTTTTCATTCATAAGGCTCCCTAAATTATTCTCATTTTATAACTAATCATTTCTAATTGAAATAAATCCCAATTATAGCAATCATATAAATTGGATATCTGAAATCCACCCTTGCTCCTAACCATTGATAGTATATTGTTGTTCAAAAAATTCTCCCGTGATTTTCCTTTTACTGTTAACCGTACAACGGTCCGTAAGCCTTGCATGCAGCCATGTCCGCAGCTTCGGTATCCCTGGTTCCGAAGCTTCCCCATGCATGCGGGCGGAAGATCCTCTCTTCTTCCACGTTGTGCATAACAACCGGAATTCGAAGCATGGAAGCCAGTGTAATAAGGTCTGCACCCATGCATCCTTCAAGGCTTCCACATACTCCTTCACATCGATCTTTGAAAGAAACTCCGGATTCCAGTCATCAATATGCATGTCCATTAAGTTTCGTCTGTAGTTTCCTTTAATCCACATATTCTTCCCTCCCAATGAGCGGTTTTATTTAATTATATTCTATCCCCGTAATGTATTCAAAACAAGGAAAAAATAAGGACAAACCATATCGGATTTTTGTTATTTTCCGATTGGTTTATCCCTATTCTTATTTATTATCATAATATGGGAATCTGACACATCCCATATTACCTTTTATCGTTTTTATGCAGTAATATCCAGTGCATGCCAGTACTCGTCATTTCCGGATCCGCAGGTTACGGTAAGCTTCTTTCCAACAACAAAAACCTTGCAGTTGTTGACACTTCTTAATGCATCCAGCTTTAATTCCATCGTTCCGCCATTGGTGTCAAGGAACAAAACCTTTTCTGTAGACTTACCGGAAACTGTTCCGGTTACGGTAATCGTTGCAGAGGTGTTCACAGATGCAGAACTGCTGCCACGTTCCCCGGTCAGGGTAGAAGCATGCCAGTAACCGTCATTTCCGTTATATCCTCCAACAGTCATCCTGTTTCCTGCAACTGTTACCAATCCGTTGATCGTGTTGGCATTGCTGTCAATCTTAAATTCCATGGTGCCGTCCTTCGTGTCAAGGAACAGGACGCTTTCTGTTGTCTTACCGGAAACCGTACCCGTAAAAGTATTGGTCACCGTACCTGTGGTATTGCTGTTATTTCCACCTGTAGTTGTGCCTTCTGCAACACGGTTTGCATGAAGGTACGCATCACCTCCACGGTAAAACCATACCGTCAGCTTCGTTCCTGTTGTCTTCCATTTGCCATTCGTGGTATCAGCATTTCCATCAATCTTAAATTCCATCGTTCCGTCCTTGGTATCAAGAAACAGGACATCACTTGTGGTCTTGCCGGAAACCGTACCATTTACATAGGTTCCACCCATGCTGCTACTGCTGTTATTCTGGGTATTGGACACATCTGCAATCGAAATTGCATGCATATAAGCATCGGAGCCACGCGCACAGGTAATGTTATATTTTCTATTGGCAACCAGCACAGAGCATCCGCTGATGTTGGTTGTCTGGTCATACTTAATCTGCATCTCGCCTTGCGCCGTATTCACATAAAGAACATCACCGTTCGTCTTATCGCTGATCGTTCCGGTTACAGTAGATGTATTGGAAGTATCAATGGTAATTCCAATGGCAGCTCCGTTGTAGGTAATCTTGGTCGCATGCCAGTAGCCGTCCGAGCCATGGGAAATTGCTACGGAAAGCTTCGTCTCCGGCAGAAGAATCCTTGCCTCACTGACATCGGTACTGCTGTCAATCTTAATCTCCATCTTGCCATCCTTTGTGGATAACATTAAAAGCTCTGCAGTCGTTCCCGATGCAACCGTTCCCTGCACATTGGCTGTTTCTGCTGCATATACCTCTGTCTGCAAAAGCGGTGCCAACAGCATTGCCGATGCCAGACATACCGCCAGACAGCTTCGCCATCCTGTCAATTTCTTCATCGTAAATACCCCTCCTATAATCTCTCGCATAATCAACTTTGTCATAGTGGTTTTCATAATATTTTCCTTATGTAAACCATCGTACAACATAACCTCCAAAAAAGCAACTTTTTTCCACACATTACTGTAGCTCTTTATAAAACTGCTGCAGTAGAAAATCTATTACACCCCGGTCGTATCAAAATCCGGAATGAAGCTCTCCTTCGCTACATCGCCCTCTTGGATAAAGGCATTGGTAATGCCAAGCTGCAATGCATAGTCCACGACCTGCTCATACTCCCGTGCGGTTACCTTGCGCATGAGCTGTGGCTCCTGCTGTACGGCCTCCTCCAGTTCCTTCTGATTTCCCCTGTGTGAGGTAAGCTGCACCATCGGCGTATACTGGTTCATCAGACTAATGTAAACCCTGTCCCCATAGGTTTCCCACAAATACTGCAGCACGGCTTTCGCATTTTTCTTATGTCCCGGCAGCAGTAAATGCCGGACAATCACCCCTCTTTGCATCATTCCCTCTTTATTAAAAAGAGGTTCTCCTGTTATTTTCACCATCTGTTCTAACGCGCGCTTCGCCACCTCCGGATAATCCCCTGCATGGGAAAGTCTCCCTGCCAGTTCTCCATCCATATATTTGAAGTCCGTAAGAAAAATGTCCACCAGCCCCTCTAATGCTGCAATCACATCGGCCTTTTCATACCCGCTTCCATTATATACAACCGGAATGCAAAGCCCTTGCTCCTTTGCCTTGAAAAGTGCCCATACAATATCCGGCAGATCATGATCCGGCGTCACCAGATTGATATTGACTGCTCCCTGTGCCTGCAGCTCCAGAAAGATTTCTGACAGCCTCTCCCTGCTGATTTCCTTTCCTCTTGTACCGGCTGCAATATCAAAGTTCTGACAATAGACACACCTTAAGTTACATCCCGAAAAAAATACGGCGCCCGAACCCCTTTTTCCGGAAATACATGGTTCCTCCCACATATGTAAGGCTGCTCTTGCCACCCGCAGTGTCCCATCCATCTGACAAAACCCGGTCTGTCCTTTCTTCCGGTTCACCCCGCACTCTCTCGGACAAAGCCTGCATTCTTCATAAGCTTTTTCAAACATACCCTATTCCTTATTTTCATCATTCACATCTGACTATATGCTGTATTTACCATATTCCTTTATATACTGTGCAAAAAAAGGTAATGCGAATGAAATATATCCTTGTCTTGAATTCAATATACCTCTTTTCACCAGGCGATCCCTATACATAGAATAACTTCCTGCTTTATCTCCCATAAGCTTTAGAACCTCTTCTCGTTTATACTCTTCTTTTTCAACCAGAAGTTCTGCTAGAAAACGATCCATTGCCGTCATTTCTTCCCATATTTTTTCATAAGAATAAGCATAAAGTTCTGTCTTAAGTCTGAGTATTATATCATCCAATGTTTCATCATCACATTTCTTAAAATATAACACTCCCAATTCCTGAAAAGCATATGCATAACCCCGGGTAATAATTGCCATTTCACGGGCCTCATCAATGGCTATATTAAGCTTATTTCTATATACTTCTGTCATTCTTATCATATTTAAAGGCTCTGTTTTTATTGTTGTCGCTCTTCTAAAAAATGTCAGATTTTTCACATTGCAAAGTTCCTGTATGTTCTCATATAACCCCGTACATACAAAATACACTGGATATCCCGCTCTGAGCCATTTTCCATATTCAGATGCAAATTTAATCATTTCTTCTGATTTAGATACTTCATCAATCCCAATCAAAATCTTCTTTCCCTTTTTCTGAACCGCTTGTACCATCAGTTCAATTTCTACTCCAATATCAAAAAAAGCATCATTTGTCGCTTTTGTATATCCAAAACCTCCACCTGATCCCAACACGGTTGCAGAAATATTCACTCCCGTGGTTTTATCTACAGAACCATAGCCTTCCTTTACAAGCATTGCTGCTATCTGTCCCAGTATATCTCTGGTTGGATTTACATCAAAGACAAGCCAATCCTTATATTTGCTTTGATTAATTTTCAATTCCTCCTCTACTTTCGCCAGAATAACTGTTTTTCCAGATCCTCTGACTCCGGTTATCTTGTAAACAGACTCTGATGGATTATCATATGAAAAATTCTCTAATATCTCATCAATCATATTAGTATGGATATATGTGGATTCCGGTGTTTTACTGAATGTAGTTGTAAATGGATTTTGCATGTGATTACCTCATTTATAATTATTTATACTTTTTCTATCTCTTTATACATTTTTATACTTTTTCTTTTATTTTATACTTTTTTATACTTTTTTCAAGTAGGTTTCCAACGAATATTTTTTTCTACTTTCTTACATACTAGTACACCGAATAATAAATAACTGACACCTTGACTTGTCTGATTTTCTCAAATACCTGATCTTTATCGTCCTGTTCACCCAAGATTTTTTTGTAAAGTTCTTCATCTACATTTTTATAACTTTATATCTATTCCACTTCCAAATATGTTATACTTTAATTAATTATGCTATAAATAGCATTCTTGTCCATTTTACCCATAATGGAACAAAACCACTGTACTCACCCAAATGTCAAGGAGTTAAACATTATTTTATGAACACCAAAGTTTTACACACCCTGGAATACGACAAAATTATTCAATTACTCATAGACAAAGCAACCTCTGCTCCTGGGCGGGAACTGTGCCGCAGGCTTATTCCTTCCACGGATTTATCTGCGATTGAGAAAGCCCAGCAGGAAACGGGCGATGCGCTCTCCATGCTGCTTACGAAGGGCTCTACTTCCTTTGGCGGCAACAGGGATCTGCAGTTTGCCATCAAGAGTCTGGAGATCGGCTCCGCCCTCTCCATCCCGGAGCTTCTCGGTATCGCAGGTCTTCTCCAGAATACCGCCCGCATCAAATCCTATGGACGCAAAGCCCGCGAGGAGGATGCCGATACCTCGTTGACACCCTATTTTGCAGCGTTGGAACCGCTTACCAGAGTATCGGAGGAAATCAGCCGCTGTATTCTGTCCGAAGAGGAAATTGCAGACGATGCCAGTCCGAAGCTGAAATCCATCCGCCGTTCCATCGTCTTAACCGGAGACAAAATTCACTCCCAGCTGAACAGCATGGTGAACGGCTCCTACCGAACCTACCTGCAGGACAACGTTATTACGATGCGTAACGACCGCTACTGTATTCCTGTCAAGGCAGAATATAAGGGACAGGTCAGAGGTATGGTACATGATCAGTCCTCGACCGGTTCTACCTTTTTCATCGAACCGGAAGCCATCGTCAATCTCAACAATCAATTGAAAGAGCTTTCCATTCAGGAAAAGGAAGAGATCGAAGCCATTCTCTTTTCCTTAAGTCAGCTCTGCGCCGAACACACGGAAGAGCTGGCGCGCAACCAGCAGCTGATGACACAGCTTGACTTTATTTTTGCCAAGGCTTCCCTTGCACTTGATTTAAATGCAACGAAGCCGGTTTTTAATACCGATCACTATATCCAGATCCGGAAAGGACGTCATCCGCTCCTTCCTGCGAAAAAGGTGGTTCCGATTGATATCCATCTCGGAAAGGATTTTGACCTTCTGGTCATCACCGGCCCCAATACCGGTGGTAAAACCGTAAGCTTAAAAACCATCGGACTGTTTACCCTCATGGGACAGGCTGGTCTTCATATTCCTGCGCTCGACCGCAGCGAGCTTTCTATTTTTACAGAAGTATTTGCAGATATCGGGGACGAGCAGAGCATCGAGCAGAGTCTCAGTACCTTCTCCTCCCATATGACCAGCATTGTTTCCATCCTGCAGAAAGCCGATGCCGATTCCCTGTGCCTGTTCGATGAACTGGGTGCAGGAACCGATCCGACCGAAGGTGCCGCCCTTGCAATTGCAGTTCTGAACTACCTGCATGAGCGCGGAATCCGCACGGTTGCCACTACCCATTACAGTGAGCTTAAGGTCTATGCACTTTCTACCGGTTTTGTGGAAAATGCCTGCTGCGAATTTAATGTGGATACCCTTTCTCCAACCTACCGCCTGTTAATCGGCGTTCCCGGAAAAAGTAATGCCTTCGCGATTTCCAAAAAGCTCGGGCTTCCGGATTATATCATCGAGGCAGCAACCGCACAGATCGGCACACAGGATAAAAGCTTTGAGGATCTGCTCTCCGATCTTGAGGAAAGCAGGATCACCATTGAGAAGGAACGCCGCGAGATTGCTTCTTATAAGGAAGAAATCAAAGCACTCCGCGAAAAGCTACAGCAGAAGAACGAAAAAATTGATATGGCAAAGGACCGCATCTTACGTGAAGCCAATGAACAGGCCCGTGAGATCCTGCAGGATGCCAAGGAAACGGCCGATGAGACCATCCGGATTTTCCAGAAAGCCGGTCCCAATGTTTCTCTGAAAACGCTGGAAAAGGAGCGCGAAAAGCTCCGAGGTGAAATCGGTAAGAAGAACGACAAACTGGCACTGAAAACGGCTCCCACCAGATCCGGGAAAAAGGTCAGGGCTGAGGACCTCAAACTCGGTGACACCGTGAAAATCCTCTCCATGGGACTTGTCGGAACCGTCAGCACGCTTCCGGATCACAAAGGAAATCTGTTCGTACAGTGCGGTATCATGCGCTCCCAGACAAATATCAAGGATCTTGCTTACGGGGAAGCCAAAGCAGAGCCTGAAAAACCGGTTTTACAAAGAAGCCATACCGGAAGTGTGAAGATGTCCAAATCCATGCACGTTTCCGCTGAAATCAATCTTCTTGGCAAAACCGTGGACGAAGCGCTTGCCGAGCTTGATAAATATCTGGACGATGCCTACCTTGCCCATCTTCCTTCCGTCCGTGTCGTACACGGCAAGGGAACCGGCGCTCTCCGCAGTGCCGTGCAGAGCCATTTAAAGCGCATTAAATATGTAAAGAGCTATCGGCTTGGGGAATATGGAGAAGGCGATGCCGGCGTTACCATTGTAACCTTTAAGGAGTAACGTTAAACGTACGAAAATATTTAAACGATTTATTTTAATGATCTGTCAGAAGTTTTGAAATGGTAACTATTCAGGAAAGGTAGAATAATATATGGCTGCTAAACAGAAAATTTTAATTGTAGATGATGACAACAATATTGCAGAACTGATTTCGCTTTATCTTACAAAGGAATGCTTTGAAACCATGATTGCCGGCGATGGCGAGACTGCACTTACACTCGCGGACAGCTTTGCCCCCAACCTGATCCTGCTTGATCTCATGCTTCCGGGCATTGACGGCTATCAGGTCTGCCGGGAAATCCGTGCCAAGTCATCCATTCCGATCATCATGCTCTCTGCCAAGGGCGAGATCTTTGATAAGGTTCTGGGATTGGAGCTCGGTGCCGACGACTATATGGAAAAACCGTTTGACTCCAAAGAACTGGTGGCACGTGTCAAGGCAGTTCTGCGCCGTTACAAACCGGCTGCTGCCGCACCGGAGGCTGCCGATATCCGATGTGTGGAATATCCGGATCTGATTATTAATCAGACCAACTACTCTGTCCTCTATATGGGACGCACGATTGAAATGCCGCCAAAGGAGCTGGAGCTTCTGTACTTCCTTGCCTCCTCCCCGAACCATGTGTTTACCCGTGAACAGCTTCTTGACCAGATCTGGGGATATGAATACATTGGTGATACCCGTACCGTTGACGTACATATTAAGCGTCTGCGTGAGAAAATCAACGATCATGAACACTGGAGGATTGCCACCATCTGGGGTATCGGCTACAAGTTTGAGACGAAATAATTCATGAATGCTTATCGATGATAAGCAGCGAGGCTTTTATGAAAAAAACACTTTATCTGAAATTTATTCTGGCTTATATCATCTTCGGATTTTTTGGTTTCATGGTTGTTGCTACCTTTGTAAGCAGTATGACCATGGAGCATCTGAAGCGTGAAAAAGCAGATGCCTTGTATAAGGAAGCAACACTGATTGCCAACACCTACGCTTCCGACCTTTACAACAATGAAACCACTCTGGAAAGTGTGAAAAACCAGCTGGATGCGCTGGATACCTATCTTTCAGCTACCCTGTGGATCATTAACCCGTCCGGACGTCTGGTGCTCTGTTCCAATGAACCCATCAACGTGGAAAATGAAATTGTCATCGACAATTTTGACCCGACCATTACGGAAGGCTCCTACTACACCGTCGGGAATTTCTTTGATACCTTTACAGAGGAACAGTTGAGTGTCTTTGCTCCGATCACCTCCGATTTCAAGGTACGTGGATATGTAGTCATTCATTATCCGATGAGTAACCTCACCGCATCCTGTAACAGTCTGCTGAACATTTCCTATATTATGCTCGTCATTCTGTTTTTACTGTCATTGATTATCCTGATCTTTTTTACTGAGCTGGTTTATCTTCCTTTACGCAAAATCACGCAGGCAACCGAGCAGTATGCATCCGGCAACATGCACTATGAATTTCAGATCGACAGTGAAGATGAAATCGGATACCTTGGTGCAACCATTTCTTACATGGCAGGTGAAATTGCACGTTCCGAAGACGATCAGAAGAAGTTCGTGGCAAATGTTTCCCACGACTTCCGCTCACCCTTAACCTCCATCAAGGGTTATCTGGAAGCAATGCTCGATGGCACAATTCCTCCGGAGCTTTACGAAAAATATCTGAACATTGTATTGAACGAAACCGAACGGCTCCATAAGCTGACAAACAGTCTGCTGACCTTAAATAACCTGAATACGAAGGGAATGCTCCTGGATATCAGCCGCTTTAACATCAACGCCGTCATCCGTAACACGGCTGCCTCCTTTGAAGGCACCTGCAGGCAGAAGATGATTGCCATTGAACTCATCCTCACCGGTGACGAGCTTTATGTCAAAGCCGATGTCGGGAAGATCCAGCAGGTATTGTACAACCTTCTCGACAATGCCATCAAATTCAGCCACGAGGATTCCATTATCAGGATTGAAACCACGGAAAAGCACAATAAGGTATTTGTCTCTGTAAAGGACAGTGGAATCGGTATTCCGAAGGACGAACTGAAGCAGATCTGGGAACGCTTTTACAAATCTGATCTGTCCCGTGGCAGGGACAAGAAGGGAACCGGCTTAGGACTTTCCATTACCCGGGAAATCATCCGTTCCCATGGTGAAAACATTAACGTCATCAGTACAGAAGGCGTTGGCTCTGAATTTATTTTTTCACTTCCGGTTGCCGCAGACGAAGAGGATGAATACTAATTTCTCCGGCCAGATCAGAAGATACCACATTTATCATTCATTACAGAAAGAAGGAACAACATGCATATCATCTTACATCAGCCGGAGATTCCGGCAAATACGGGAAATATTGGAAGAACCTGCGTCGCCACCGGCACAGATCTTCATTTAATTGAGCCGCTTGGCTTCCAGCTTAACGAAAAGTCCATTAAACGTGCCGGCATGGATTACTGGGAGCATCTGAATGTCACTCGTTATATCAATTTTGAGGATTTCAAATCCCGGCATCCCGGCGCCAGAATCTGGATGGCCACCACCAAGGCGCAGCATGTCTATACGGACGTTTCCTTTGGACCGGACGATTATATTATGTTTGGAAAAGAAAGTGCTGGTATTCCGGAGGAAATTCTGATAGAATATTCAGACACGTGCATCAGAATCCCGATGTTGCCCACGATCCGGTCCTTAAACTTATCGAATTCGGTATCGATCGTTTTATACGAAGCGCTCCGTCAGCAGAATTTCGAAAGTATGCAGCTTACCGGAGAGCTCCATCGTCTTCACTGGCCGGATTCCACTATGAAAACAGAATAAATGCACGAATATGAAACAATTGGAGTACCTTATGAGTCAGACTGGAATTTTAACCAAAGCAAAGAAAAAATTTATTGGAGATAAAGCCTTTTACCGTTATCTGATTTTTCTGGCCTTTCCGATGATTGTCCAAAACGGAATCACAAGCTTTGTCAGTTTCCTGGATAATATTATGGTCGGACAGATCGGAACAGAACCCATGTCCGGCGTTGCCATTGTAAATCAGTTATTTTTTGTATTTAATATCTGCATCTTTGGAGGCGTCTCCGGTGCAGGTATTTTCAGTGCGCAGTTTTTCGGAAAAGGAGACTTTGAGGGACAGAAATATACCTTCCGTTTCAAATTGTACGCCTGTCTGCTGATCACTGCGATTGCCTGTGTGCTGTTTCATTTCCTGGATGAACCGCTCATTTCCCTCTACTTAAATGACGGAGGTTCTGTCGGTAATACCCGGCTTGCCCTGTCCTATGGCAAAGAATATCTCGCCATCATGATCTTTGGCCTGCTCCCCTTTGCTGTTTCCCAGACCTACGTAAGCACGATCCGTGAAACCGGACAGACCTTCGTGCCGATGGTTTCCGGTATTGTTGCGGTGATTACCAACCTGGTCCTTGATTATGTACTGATTTTCGGTGCCTTCGGAGCACCGGAGCTTGGTGTAGCCGGAGCTGCCATTGCCACTGTAATCGCCCGTTACGCGGAATGCCTGATTGTTGTTGTCTGGGCTCACCGCCACCTTTATAAGAATCCTTATCTTATTGGTGTGTATAAAGGATTACGCATCCCCGGATCCATTCTTGCCGATATTTTCCGTAAGGGACTGCCCTTAATGTTTAATGAAATGCTGTGGGCGGTTGGCATGGCCGTCATCGTACAATGCTATGCTGTACGGGGTCTTGAGGTGGTTGCTGCGCAGAATATTTCCTCCACAATTTCCAATCTGTTTAATATTGTTTATCTGCAGCTTGGAAACTGTATTTCAATTGTGGTTGGTCAGAAATTGGGAGCCGGTCAGCTCGAGGAAGCAAAGGATGCCGATAATAAGATCATCTTCTTTGATGTGGCGTGTTGTGCCTGTATCTCTGTCATTATGATCCTGCTCGGCGGTCTTTTCCCTGAAATCTATAAGACAGAACCCGGCATCAAGGCTCTTGCCAAAAACTTCATTATTATTTCTGCAATGGCGATGCCTCTGTGTGCCTTCTCCCACTGCAGCTATTTTACCCTGCGTTCCGGCGGCAAAACCATCGTCACTTTCCTGTTTGACAGTGTTTATACCTGGGTGGTCATGATTCCCTATGCCTTCGTTCTATCACGCTTTAGCACGCTTTCCATCACGATGGTATTTTTCCTTGTCAGCTTTACAGAAATCATCAAGGTCATCATCGGCTTCTTTATGATTAAGAGTAATGTCTGGCTGCAGAACATTGTGAATTCTTATTGACCGGATGATAAATCCTCATTCAGATTCTTCTGCTGCTCCTTTTCTTTACGGAGTTCCTTTTCTGCCTTGTTGCGGATACGGAGCTCTTTAAAGAACTGTGTCAGCATATGGGAGCATTCTTCTTCCAAAATTCCCCTTGTCACCTTCACCTGATGATTAAACTCAGGCATTTCCAGAATATTTAAGATGGATCCTCCGCAGCCTGCCTTCGGATTCATACAGGCCATAACCACTTCATCGATTCTTGCCTGTACAATCGCCCCGGCGCACATCTGACAAGGCTCCAGCGTCACATACAGCGTACATCCCTCAAGCCTCCAGTCACCTAATTTCCTGCTTGCCTTATTGATTGCGGTAATTTCCGCATGCGCCAATGTATTTTTATCCGTATTCCGACGGTTATATCCTCTCCCGATAATTTTTCCTTCATGCACGATCACGCAGCCAATCGGTACCTCACCCAATGCATAGGCCTTCTTCGCCTGCCGTAATGCTTCCTTCATGTACTTTTCCTGGTCGGTTAGTTGTGTTGTTTTCACCAGAACCTCCTGGTCATAGCTATAGTTTGCTTATTCCCCGTTCATTCCTCGCAAATGCACCTTTCCTTCCATCCCCGGAATATGGTTCAGGTGCTCCGCAATTCTTTTGATCTCTGCTTTTTCATAAGCATGAAAAATCATACCCTTATCCACAGATCCTTCCATTTTTGCAATCAGTTGTCCACTATCTTCAAACTGTTGTAAATAATAGGCAGGGCTTCCGGCAATCCATATACAGATCTCCTGAAGCACCTGTTGTGTATGAAATTCTTTTACAACCGTTGTCCGGAATTCATAAGGAATACCGGAGTTTTTCAGCAGCTCCACAGACTGCTGCACAGCCTTCACAGGAAAAGCATTATCAGATGCTTCTGCATACGCTCCTTCTTCTGCAAGTCCCGTTGTCTCCTGATATTTCCCGGGTACATTCTTGATGTCCATTGCCACATAATCAATCTGCTTCTTTCCGATCAATTCCTCCAGCATATGTGGATGAGAACCGTTCGTATCCAGTTTTACTGCCAGCCCCAATTCCTTAATTTTCCGAATGAAGTCCGGAAGATCCTGTTGAATGGTCGGTTCTCCACCGGTAATGCAGACGCCGGACAGAATATGTTTACGCTTTTTAAGAAAACCAAGGATATCCTCTTCCGTGTAATGCTCCTGTGTCAGCGGGCTTAATACCAGTCCCCCGTTATGACAGAACGGACAACGAAAATTGCAGCCTCCGGTAAATACCGTTGCTGCAACTCTTCCAGGATAATCCAATAATGTTGTTTTATTTAAACCACTGATTAACATTATATAACTCCCATTGACAAAGAATCAAAAAACACATATACTAAATAAGTCTGAACCGTGCAGCTCTTGTTTGTAAGGAGCTGCTATGGCTGCCCGGAGTAAGTGGCGTTAACGATTGGGTCTTACGCAATGGAGACTGCGAACCGTGTCAGGTTGGGAACAAAGCAGCACTAAGCAGAACCTGCCATGTGCCGTAAGGGTGCCTGATCTCAGTTAACTGCTCTGGTAACGCGTAGCAGTTCCTTATGGACAAAGTCCACGGTTCTTTTAATACATCAATTACTTACCTTCAATGTCCATATTGCCTTATTGGGCATGCCTTTGAATGGTGGTATAGTTATTTAGGAACCGTTATACCAGTCAATCCCTGCGTGCCGCTTTCTTGGCCTTCTTCATTTTATACATTTCCTGGTCTGCGGTCTCAATAATTTCCTCAATATCCAGATCCGGTGCCGGCTCTACAATGGTATACCCCATACTTGCTTCCAGTGTATACTCGTGGTTCGAATTTGCATTATAATTCTCGATTCCTGTCTGGATCTGGGAAATATAGTTCTTCGCATCTGCATCTGTGTAACCTTTGGACAGAATAACAAATTCATCTCCACCATACCGCATCAGCAGCTCACCATGCTTACGTACCTGATTCAATACATTGGCCATTGCCTTAATATATGCGTCACCTTCGTCATGTCCATACTGATCATTGACCTTCTTCAGACCATCCAGATCAAGAAACAACACAAATAACGGCTTACCTCGTTCCTGTGCCTCTTTTACAATTGCAGAAGAGAACTTGAAGAATCCGGCACGGTTAAAGATACCGGTCAATGTATCATATACCCACATGCGGTTCAGTCTCTCAACCATCGCATTCATAACTTCCTGCTTCCGCACGTTCTCTAAGGCATTATTAATATTCATAATAAACAAATGAAACCAGGAGCTGTCAATCAGGAGACGGCTCTTTCCCAGTACGCAGTATCCATAGGTTCTTTCCTGATAATGTACCGGAACGATGGTATAAAGCATACTTCCGTCATGTTCCTTGTATTTCTCAGGAAGCAATTCGTTTACATGAAAACGTCCGTAGGTCTCAAAATGTCCATTCCGGTAAGCAATCGGAACTGTCGCATCCTTCGGATACGTCAGTAAATCCATATTTCCGGCCTCGGTATTCAGATGAGACATAATATCGGTATTAATGGAATTCGTGTTATATCCCAGGCAAAGGTAAAACTCCTCCGGATCTAACATGGCAATATATTTACGAATCTTCTCAAACAGATCCTTCTGTGTCTCCACCCCTACAAAGTCTGCAGAGGAAGCTTTAATAATCTCCGTATAGGTGGTAGTCTCAATTCGATCCTGTGCCAGCTTCCTGCGGAGTTCTGCAAAGTCTTCCTTCGTATCGCACCTGCATCCACAGCTTTCGGCAAACACCGGCCAGGAAAGAAGCTGCTCACTGCCAATCTTAGGCTTGCCGGCGATCTCATCCATCAGATAGGTATATGCCTTACGTCCCAGCTCCTCCTCCGGACGCTGTACACTCGTAATACGGGGTGCATGGTTCTGTGCCTCATAAATATTATCATATCCGGTAATCATGATATCCTCCGGTATACGATACCCACGCCTTTCAAGTTCGTACAGGGCTCCGAGTGCCATCTCATCATTTGCTGCCATAATAGCATCCGGCATATCCAGTCCGGAATCTGCAAAAAATTCCACAGCCTCCATTCCACTCTTAGGATGGTAATCACCAAAATAAATCCGGTGATCCTCAATCTCCATTCCATGCTCTTCCAATGCCTTCTTATAGGCATTCAGCCGTCCTTCTCCATCAGAATTTCCCTCCGGACCGGAAATAAGGTTGATGGTTTTCGCACCATGCTTTTCAACAAGATGATTGATCAACAGTGTAATCCCATTGTCATTCTCCATACTAAGATTCGCCATACCCTCAACTTCCAGTGTCAGATTAACACAGGGTACTCCGGCATCATGCACATTCTGAACAATATTTGCAATCGTCTCAGCATTATATAACGTATCACCATGAATAATGACACCATCATAGTTCGTAAAATCGGGAAGCTTATAGATTTCCATCTCTCCGGTAATAAACTGTGTTGTTGAATAAGACCACACGTCACAACTAAATACATAGATGTCTGCCTGATCCTCTTTCGCCTTCTCTATAATTCCATTCAGAATCCGTTTCTGGCTGTCAAAACGGATTCCCCCCATAATAACCGCAATTTTCATAGTAAACCCTCTACCGTAAGCTAGTTCTTTCTTACTATTTTCATTATACAATTCTATGACACGATTCGCAAGTAATAACCAAATTTTCCATTATCTGACCTGCCATCACACCAGAATTGCGGAAAGCCAAACATCTCTGCGACAAGCTTCTCCTTCTCGTAATATACACCCGGAACCCCCACTCCAAACTGTCTCGCCTTTTCATCCACACGGAATAATAATAAATATCCATAATTCATCAGGCCATGCACTAAAAAGCTGTTCTGCAGGATATGTTTCATTGATTCCGGGAGTACTGCAAAATTTCCCTTATTAACACGATAGACTTCTCCAAGCTCCCTGCAATCCTCCACCTTGTGACAGGAACTGCGTATCTGCTCCCATTCCTGATCGATCTGATGGCCCCTGTCTTCTCCGCCTGTCCGGATCTGTAGTTTCCTTTGCTGTTCCTCCCTTTCCTGTTTATCCTCTTCCTGCTTATCTTCTTCCTGTTTGTCCTCTTTCCGTATATTTTCTGTAGCAGTAACAGCTAACTCCTGCTCTTCTGTTTTATCCGCATTGGTATCTGCTGCATCCTCTCTTAAGTCCCGATTTATCTGCCTAAAAATTATTTCTTTTTCCTTGATCTGGAGTTGTAATTCTTCTTCCTCCGCTTTTGAAACCAACGCTGCTGCATCATTTTCGTCCTTCCACTGGATTTCCATTGCCCACTGCTCTTCGATCCGTGTGAGCCTTACGCTTCCCAGCAGTTTCTTTTTTTCATTCTGTTTTTCCGCATTTTCTGCATAAAGATAATAATTTTTTCTTACAAACATAAAAACTCCATACAATGAATATAGTCTGTACTACTATATTCATTGTATGGAGAAATCTATACCTGTTCTTAATAAAATACAGACCTTAAATCCCATTCTGTGCCTCAAGATAGCACATGTAATCATATACCATCATGGCAATCTTAAAGGTCAGCGCATCATCAAAGGTACGCACATCCAGTCCGGTTGCCTTTTGCAGCTTTTCGACACGATACACCAATGTATTCCGATGAATAAATAACTGTCTGGAGGTTTCTGATACATTCAGATTGTTCTCAAAAAATTTATATGCTGTGGATACAATCTCATCATCCAGGCTGCCCGGATCGGTATCTCCAAAGATCTCTTCCATGAAGATCTTACAAAGATTGGTCGGAAGCTGGTAAATCAGTCTTCCAATGCCAAGTGTCGCATAGGAATTTACACGCTTCTCCGCATAAAAGATCTTGCCGACATCAATCGCCATCATTGCTTCCTTATAGGACTTGGAAACATCCTTCAATTCCTGCACAATGGTTCCATATGACACACGGACATTCGTCATAGCCTCCGCACTGATTGTATCCACTATGCTCTGCGCCACCTGATGAATCTCTTCATACCCCTCTTCAGGCTCCAGGCTCTTAATCAGAATAACGTTGTTCTCATCTACCGCAGTAACAAAATCTCCCGATTGTGAAGAAAACATACCGCGAAGCAGTTCTGCTATCGTGCTGTCCTTTTCCTTATCCGCTTCAACCAGAAGTACAACACGTGGTACTGCAACCTCTACATGAAGCTTCTTCGCCCGGTTGTACACATCAACCAACAGCAGATTATCCATTAACAGATTCTGGAAAAAGTTATTCCGGTCAAAACGCTCCTTATAAGCACTCTGCAGCTGCAGCAACTGGCTGACCGCAATTTTACCAACCATGTAGCTTTCATCACCACTTCCACGTGCGACTAACGCATACAGTAATTCTCCTTCTTCCGATACTTTCAAAAGATGATGAATTCCAATCACCTGACTGTCCGCAGGAGAAGCAATGAAATACCGGATCATGTCTCCCGTAACCTCTTCATTGTCAAAGGTAGAAACTACCTCGATTCCATCTGCATCATAAACGCAAAGATCTACTTTGGTAATATTATGAAGTTCCTCAATACAGTTTGCCAAAACCTGAGTAGATATCATCTCTTTACTCCTTTACATTTTTCGGGCCGCCTTCGGCTCGCTTTCGCTAAGTCCCCTACTTGTCCCTCTCACTAAACTCATGCTGCGCTTTGCTTGCATTCGTTAAGTGTTCCGGACTGGTTCGCACTAAGCTTAAGCTTCGCCTTCGGCTCGCTTTCGCTAAGTGCTCTACACAAAAGGGATGCCTTTTGGCATCCCTCTCATATACATCATACTAGTTTGTAATAACCTGTTCTGTTTCCTTATCGAATACATGAATCTTTTCAACATCGAAAGCGAACTTAACAGTATCGCCAGGTCTAGCTGTTGTACGGGAATCAACTCTTGCCGTGATCGGGAACTCAGCCAGATCAAAGTATAAGTAAACTTCAGCACCAAGTAATTCATATACCTTAATTGTAGATTCAAATACACACTTGGATGTCTCGATGAACATTTCGGAATCATATACATCTTCAGGACGAATACCAAATGTAACTGTCTTTCCAGCGTAACCGCCTTCAATCAGCTTCTTGGACTTAGCCGGAGGAAGCGGAATGTTGCTTCCTGCAACCTTAAGGCTTGCAGTGTCACCATTTACTTCTACGGTAGCATCTAAGAAGTTCATCTGAGGTGATCCCATGAATCCTGCTACGAATAAGTTGGTCGGCTTCTCATATAAGTTCTGAGGAGTATCAACCTGCTGGATTACACCATCCTTCATAACGACGATTCTATCACCAAGGGTCATAGCTTCTGTCTGGTCATGTGTTACGTAGATGATGGTTGTACCTAATCTCTGATGTAATTTAGCGATCTCGATACGCATCTGTACACGTAACTTGGCATCCAGGTTGGAAAGAGGTTCGTCCATAAGGAATACCTTAGGATTACGAACGATTGCACGTCCCATGGCAACACGCTGTCTCTGACCACCGGAAAGAGCCTTCGGCTTACGATCAAGAAGAGGTGTTAAATCAAGGACCTTAGCTGCTTCCTTAACCATCTTATCAATTTCATCCTTCGGTACTTTTCTTAACTTAAGACCGAAAGCCATATTGTCATATACAGACATATGAGGATACAGAGCGTAGTTCTGGAATACCATCGCAATATCTCTATCCTTCGGCTCTACATCGTTAACTACTCTGTCACCGATCTTCAGTTCACCGGAGGAAATATCTTCCAGACCTGCAATCATACGAAGTGTAGTAGACTTACCACATCCTGAAGGTCCTACGAAGATGATAAACTCCTGATCCTTGATTTCAAGGTTGAAATCCTTAACAGCTTCGAATCCGTTAGGATAAACCTTGCAAATATTCTTTAATGATAAACTTGACATTTTATTTGCCTCCTTAAAAAATAGTTACGTCTTTAAAATCTATGATTAGTATACATGAGATTGTACTTTTTGACTATGCCACTATTCCACAAATATTTTTCCCCACATTGTAAAAAGTGTTGAAATTCAAAGGTCTTTTCCTCTTGCAATGGCAACCTGACTAAAAAAGTACTTTTTTCATAGGCAGATTGTACATGTACTATTTACGGTCACGGTCATCGAAGAATGCAAGCTGGTTTTTGCCTCGTTTCTTTGCCTTGTAAAGTGCAGCATCGGCTGCCTTATACAACGTTTCAAAATCAGATCCGTCTGCCGGAAATACTGCTGCACCGATACTGGCTGTAGCAGAATACTTCACGTAATCGCCAACCTGAAAATGCCTGAAAAAATATTCCAGCTTCTGCGCCTCACGGATCGTATTGCTGTCATCCTTGAGATTTTTCAGGAAAATTGTAAATTCGTCACCGCCGGTCCGGCCGATAATATCAGTCACACGGAAATTCACTCCGATCTGTCTTCCCAGCTCCCGTAATACCTCATCGCCGAAGGCATGCCCCATCGTATCATTGATCTTCTTGAAATTATCAATATCCAGTACGAACATGACTGCCAGTGAATCGGGATAATCCGCCATGTATTCCTTGATCCGGCGTTCAGTGGCAAGCTTATTTCCAAGACCGGTAAGCAGATCGCTGTCTGCCTTTTCCTCAAGCTGCTTATTGCTCTTTGCCGCAGTAATACGGGCCATAAAGTTAATTATTACAATCAGTAGAACTCCGAGGGCGATGGTAATAATAATCCAACCCAGTTTCATCATCAGCTTCTTCGCCTGACGCTGTTCCATATAGTTCACATAGCTCTGATGCACACCTGCAGCCAGACACCATTTATGAACCGGCGCATAAACAACGGTTCTTTCTTCTCCATCCACAGTAAATGCAAGACATCCGGTCTGTCCATCGCCTGCCTTCTGGCCGGCAACAGTTGCCCTTGCCAGATACGGCTTATCCGCATTATTCCAGAAATCCCGGGTTTTAAAAAACGAAGAGGTTTCATCCGTTGTAACAATCACGCGGCCTTTTTCATCTAAGAGCGTTATAAATGTGGCATTGCCAAACGCATCCTTCATATTGATCATGCTGCGGATCTTCTGAACGGGATAATACATCACAATCTTCTGTCCCTGTCCCTCCGCAGGAACAATCATTAAAACTGCCTCTGTTCCGGTAATCCCGTCATTGCTCACATAACGGTAAGAGAACTGTGTTGCCTCGCTTACCCACTCATAGTAGTTAGCATCATTAAGCAGTAAGACTCTGCCGTCATGAAGAATGGCGCTGCCATCGGGCCGGAATACCAGTGCTTCGTAAACTTCAGTCTGTTCCACTGCAAGATTCAGTAATTCCTTTACCTCTCCGGGCTGTCCGGTACCGGAGGATACGATCGAACAGATCATTTCTCCCACCGTATGGATTTTTTCAATTTCCTGCCTGAGCTTTTCTGTGTAGAGCTCTACCTCATTCTGCATACTCTGTTCAAAGTTACTGGCAATTCCTGCATTGACAGTTTTGGAAAAATCTGCAAACAGCACAGCCAGTACGGAAAATAAAACAATTAGTGGGCAGATCCATTGGAATAAAATCCTTTTCCATTCGTTCTTCATGATATTCTCCCATACACACCAGATAGTTATTCTTATGCCTTCCCGGTTCCTACTATCCCTATTCTTCCGACGTTTTCTTTGTTTCTTCTATTCTCTCAGCAGAACCTTCCCCTGCTGTTACATCCTTCTCCTGCATATCTACTGTTTCTGCAATCTCTGCATCTTCCTCTACCGGTATACTCCAGTCATCGGCATCCTTCACATCCTGTTCCGGCTCGAACTTCCTGAAGGTCTTATTATACAAAAAAGCATTCAACAGTGCCGGACCGGACATTCCGAAGCAGAAGGTAACCGGCATGATCTGTGGCACCCAGAAAATAATAATCAACGGCAGTGCCCAGCACGCTACCATTAAAATGGTCTTGGGAAGAATCATAATTCCCATCAGTGCAGAGTTCTTAAGTGTCATCTTCACGCTGTTATCAAATTTCGCCAGTAATGGAAAAGCCAGTGTCAGAGCAAGTACTGCCAGAATGGCTACACCGATTAACAGAAGGCTCATCCAGGACGGAAGACTGTTTTGTGCATTCCGGATTATCCAGAAATCCGCTGCAAAAATAATAATCAGCAGCACTTCAATCAGCCAGATTATAGTTGCCTGTTTGAAATTCTCTTTAAAAGATTTAAAAAAGCTTCTTACAATGTAGCATTCTTCATCACGTACAATCTTAAGTACCACATAATGCAGGGCTGTCATCGATGCACCGACCGTAATAATCGGCAGACAGCAGAAAAATGCCAGAAGATTCACAATAATCAGATCGGCCATTTTGGTTAAAGCAACCATGACCGGACTGTCTAAATTAAAAAAACGTCCCATTTTTACTTCCTTTACAATTTTAGTCTCATTGGGGTATAGATGATGCCGCTGCTATGTGTCTGCAGTCCAACATCGTGAAACCCGATTTTGTGGTAAAATCCGACCGCATACGGTGATGCATTCACTGACACGGCAATCTTACCAAGTTCCTGTTTTACATAATCGGCCATTGCCATAACAAGGCTCCGTCCGATTCCCCGATAATGATACTCTTTATCTACAAATAGCAGCGAAATATGACTCTCATTCCGGAGAGCAATCATACCAACCATATGCTCTCCGTCATAAGCTCCCATCACCTGATACATTCCTCTGTCAAACATTCTTTTCAGATTTGTATCGGTGATAAAGTCCTTAAAATTCGCTATTCCCTCTTCAGAATAATCAGCGGCCTCAAACTTCAAAAATGTTTTCCATGCCAGTGCCATAGCGTCATCCCATTCGTTCTGCCCGATAAAACGGATCTCATAGGATGTATCATTTTCCCTGATCATATTATAGTCCTTTTTCCGCCGGGTGTCTAGTCCTTTGGTACTATTTCCCTCGTTTGAAGTAACAACTATTTACTCCTGTTTAAAAATTCCCTGTAAGGTATCCGTCACCGACTCCTTCAGATAATCCGCAAAGCTCTCTGCCGCATTTGCAGCAGCAGCCTTTACTGCATTCGTCATGGCTTCGTTCACATGATCCACACAGTCTTCCCCGTACTTTTCATAAAGGCTCTTTGCCTCATCAATCACGGTGTCCGGAGAGAAACCGAACTGCTCAAGCTGATCCACCGTATCCACAATTTTCTGTGCATCCGCTTCACTGATTTCCACACCGAACTGCTCCTTGCCTTCCTGCAGCGCATCCTTCAGACCTTCCCGTGAATCGAGTGCTCCGCTGTCAAGCTTGTCCCTGACAAAATCAAGCACCTGGTTCGCCGTATCCGCATCCACATTTTTCACAAGCTGTCCAAACTGCCCCGTCATTTCTCCTACTGCCGCAGAATAATCCACGGAAGCGCTTTCCTTCCAGGCTGTATAACGCTGCCCGAGCACGACCATATACCCCGCTGTTCCCAGCATCAGGACAAATAATAAACATAAGAAAAACTTTTTCACTAATACTCCTCTACGCGCTCCATAACCCATGCATAGATGTCGTCAAAAATCTGCTGTTTTATGGGCTCATTCAAGATTTCGTGTCTGCAGCCTTCGTACAGCCTCAGGGATGTCCGCTTCATTCCGACTCTCTTAAAGTCCTCCTGAGCTTTACGTACTCCCTCACCGTAATTTCCAACCGGATCATCCGTTCCTGCAATGAACAGAACCGGCAGATCCTTCGGCATCTCCTTGAGGTTTTCATCCTTATTCAGGCGGTCCAACAGGGTAAACAAAGTCCGGAAGCCATTTAATGTAAAGGTGAAACCACACATCGGTTCATCCAGATACTTCTGAACTTCCTTTTCATCCGTACAAAGCCAGTCAAATGCCGTTGCCGCTTCCACGATTTTCTTATTATAATTGCCAAATGCCAGCTTATCGATTCCCTTCGCCACATGACCGGCTCCGAGGAAAAGACGCTGTACACGTTCGATCATCAGACAAAGCTTCACCAGAGCCTTCGGCTGGGAACCGGTACCACAGATAATCGCTCCCTGAATTCCTGTCCCGTAACGGAACAGATAGTTTCTGGTGATAAAGGAACCCATACTGTGTCCTAAGATCACATACGGGATTCCCGGGTACTCCTCCTGATTCATCTTCTTCAGGCGGTGTACATCCCGCACGACAACCGTTGCCGGATCCTGTTCACAGAAGAACCCGTATTTCCCATTTTCGCCGACACTTTTTCCATGTCCGAGATGATCCTCTCCGGTAACCATGATCCCCTTCTCTCCCAGATACATGGCCATCGGCTCATAGCGCTCCACGAACTCCGCCATTCCGTGGACAACCTGCAGAATACAACAGATTTTGCCCTCCGGAACCCAGCGTACCGCGTGGATCCTGGATTTTCCATCCCTTGAATCAAATAAAAACTCTTCTTTTTTAACCATAAGTGCCCCCGCAACCTGATGTTTTAGCTGATTTCTGCTCCTGCCGGCATTTCCTTCTCCGGTGTCAGAAGTGCCAGATTCCCCTCTGCATCCTCTGCACAAAGCAGCATTCCTTCTGAAAGAACTCCTGCAAGCTTTGCAGGCTTTAAGTTCACCAGAACCATCACCTTCTTACCGACCATCTCCTCTGCACTGTAGTGCTGCTTAATGCCGGAAACAATCTGCTTTATCTGACTGCCGATCCTCACCTGTGAGCATAAAAGCTTCTTGGACTTCGGAACTTCCTCACACTTGATAATTTCTCCTATCTGGAACTGCATTTTAGCAAAATCATCAAAGGTAATTTCTTCCTTCGGTTCGATATCAATCACATTTTCTTCTACTGCTTCCCCATTTTCCCCTGCGGCCTGTGCCTTGCGTTCTGCATACATGGCGTTGACCTTTTCCATCACTTCTTCGACCTTCAGTCTTGCAAAAAGAATTTCCGGTTCTGCAGTTACCTTATTTCCGCTTTCATAAAGGCCGAACTTCTCACAGTCTTCAAAGCTTCTGACGGAAGTATTGAGCTGCTGTACGATCTTCTTTGCGGTAGAAGGCATGAACGGCTCAAGTAAGGAAGCGCCGGTTGCAATACTCTCTACCAGATTGTATAAAACGGTGGAAAGACGATCCATGTTGGCCTCATCCTTGGCAAGTACCCACGGCTCTGTTTCATCAATATATTTGTTGCAGCGTTTGAACAGTGCAAAAATCTCCGTGATGGCATCTGCCACACGCAGCTCGTCCATCTTCGCAGATACTCTCTTATAGGTACCTGTTACGACTGCCTTAAGGTCTTCATCCATCTCACCGGTAACCTTCTTGTCTGCTACTATACCGCCAAAATATTTATTGCTCATGGAAATTGTACGATTGACCAGATTACCGAGTGTATTGGCAAGCTCGGCATTGGTACGCTCCGTTACAAGCTCCCATGTAATGTTCCCATCATTATCAAACGGCATCTCATGCAGTACATAGTAACGGACAGCATCGACACCAAAGAAGTCTACCAGGTCATCAGCATAAATCACATTTCCCTTGGACTTACTCATCTTATCGTTATTCATCAATAACCAGGGATGACCAAATACCTGCTTCGGCAGAGGCTCTCCCAGTGCCATCAGGAAGATCGGCCAGTAAATGGTATGGAAACGGATAATATCCTTACCAATCAGATGAAGGTCTGCGGGCCAGAGCTTCTTATACTGCTCAGAGCTGTTGCCCTCACAATCATAGCCGATACCGGTAATGTAGTTCGTCAGTGCATCCAGCCATACATAAATAACATGCTTGTCATCAAAGTCTACCGGAATTCCCCACTTAAAGGAGGTTCTCGATACACACAGATCCTGCAGTCCCGGTAATAAGAAGTTGTTCATCATTTCATTCTTACGGGATACCGGCTGGATAAATTCCGGATGGGTATTGATATGCTCAATCAGCCGATCTGCATATTTGCTCATCTTAAAGAAATATGCCTCTTCCTTCGCCGGCTTTACTTCTCTTCCACAGTCCGGACACTTGCCATCCTTTAACTGGGATTCGGTCCAGAAGGATTCACACGGTGTACAATACATTCCTTCATAGGAGCCCTTATAGATATCTCCCTGATTATACAGTCTCTTGAAAATCTTCTGTACCTGCTTCTCATGCGGTTCGTCCGTAGTACGGATAAATTTGTCATAAGAGGTGTCCATCAGATCCCACAAGCTGCGGATCGTTGCGGCTGTCCGGTCAACAAATTCCTTCGGTGTAATTCCGGCTTCCTGTGCCTTGATTTCAATCTTCTGGCCATGCTCGTCGGTTCCTGTCTGGAAGAACACATCATAGCCGTCTTTTCTCTTAAATCTGGCGATACTGTCTGCCAGAACGATTTCATAACTGTTTCCTATATGCGGCTTCCCCGAAGTATACGCAATCGCAGTCGTAATATAATACTTTCCTTTATTGCCCATAACATTCCTTTCCTGTGTATTCTTATACACATTACGTAACTATGAAAATGGAAAGATGCATGCATTTGCAAAACAATTAAGGGTTTGCAAAAACAATTTGCATGATTCTGCATAGTTATTTTAATATTATCGAAAATGCTCTGTGATGTCAATTCTTCAGCGCCTCCAAATTCAAAAAAGTGGTAACAGTACAATCCGGCAGCTTATGAATGAGCATGGCTGGATTGTTACAAAAATGTAATAGTTCACGGGATACCGGTCTGTTGCATTTTCTGCACCTGTTGCATTATACTAAATAATAAACACAGTATGTAAACCCGAAGCCCAATGATATTGACAAAAGGAGATCCGACAGAACGATGCTGCAGCAGATCCGTTTTTTTCTGACAAATGAATATTACACATCCCTTGAGCCAGGGCTTGATGAAATATGTGCTGCTGCCATGAACGGAATACCGGAAGGAGCAGTCCTGCAGCTTTCCTTTACCCCGATCTCCGAAAAAGATTTTTCTTCATCCTTTGACGCATTGTCCGCACTCTCTCCTGCAAAGTCTGTCCCCGCAGATAAAAAAATCTGTGACAGGGAACATTCCCTTGCTGTCACGGATTCTTCTGTTGTTCTGCACCGCCTTTTAGCAAAGGGATATTATGCAATTGCACTTTATCACGAAACAAATCATTCCGAAGACTTCTCCGGAACTCCCTATGCGGTGGAGGATCTGTTTTCGATGACCTATGATTCTTATGAAAAAGCCTACGAGCGGCTTGCCGGACTTCCCTGGCAGATCCTAAAAACCCCGCATCTTACCTTACGGGAAAGCACTGTTTCTGACGTGGAGGATTTTTACCGGATCTATCAGGACCCTTCGATCACGAAATATATGGAGAGGCTTTTTCCGGACAGGGACGAAGAACGATCTTATATGAAGGACTACATTCAGAAGATTTATGGCTTTTACGGATTCGGCTTATGGAGTGTCATTCACACGGTTACCGGAACCGTCATCGGGAGGGCCGGCTTAAGTGTAAGGGAAGGCTATGAGATTCCCGAACTCGGATTTGTAACGGAGGTCGCCTTCCAGCATCAGGGCTATACTTACGAGATCTGTGAAGCCATCCTACGCTATGCATGGAAAGAACTGGAATTTCCACAGGTACAGGCTTTCTGCCATCCGGAAAATACTGCTTCCCTCCATCTTCTGCAAAAGCTTGGCTTTACATACGCAGGTGAAGATCTTCTTCAGGGCATTCCGCATGCAAGATATATTGTCAGTCTCCCAAAATCATGCTAAACTAATAGCTGGCTACTGTTCACTCATACCTCGTTCCGGTAATGATAGCTGTTCAGTACATAAACGACAGATGTTTTAAATGAATCTTTTAAGGAATAAGAAAGGAATACAATTATGGCACAGAATCCTGTTGTTACATTTACTATGGAAAACGGCGATGTGATGAAGGCAGAGCTTTATCCCGAAATCGCACCTGCTTCTGTCAACAATTTCATCAGTCTGATTCAGAAAAACTTCTACGATGGTCTTATTTTCCATCGTGTCATCCGCGGCTTTATGATCCAGGGCGGTGATCCGGAAGGTACCGGCTGCGGCGGTCCTGGATACAGCATCAAGGGTGAATTTTCACAGAACGGCTTCAAGAACGATTTAAAGCATACCGAAGGTGTTCTTTCCATGGCAAGAAGCATGATGCCTGACTCTGCAGGCTCCCAGTTCTTCATTATGCATAAGAACAGCCCGCACTTAGACGGCTCCTACGCTGCCTTCGGTAAGATTATCGAGGGTATGGACGTGGTAAATAAGATTGCAGAAACCGCTACCGATTACAACGATCGTCCGTTAGAGGATCAGCGTATGAAGACCGTTACCGTTGAGACCTTCGGTGTCGATTATCCCGAACCGGAGAGGTACTAGTACACCGATTTCTAAATAACTGCACCATATAACTTGCCTGACTTCAAATAAAATCACCCCGGATGCTCCATCAGAAGCACCCGGGGTGATTTTTGCTTTAATTTTCTTCATGCAGCAGACTCATCTTTAATTCAAACATTGCGGGACTCATGTCCAGATAGTGCGTATGTGCATTTTCAAAACGCTGCTCTTCCTCCCAGATTTCATTTTCAAGCTGATCCTTCACATACTGGCGGATTTCCTCAATATCCGGAAGATCATAGATCCGTTTTCCTTTTTCAAAAACGGGCACCTGAAGCTTCTTAAAATGACATCCAACGAAGCTGCGGTTCTTCCAGTAGTTCACCGGATCCACGTAACGTACCGGTTCGAAATCCCGAATCTGTTCACCCTTAACTGCAAGGTAATCCGCAACAGCCTTTCCATTCTCATCATACACACGATAAACTTCCTTGATTCCGGGATTTGTAATCTTTTCAGCAGTTTCCGAAATCTTAATCTTTGGTATGAATTTTCCATCCTTCTGTATCGCAACAAGCTTATACACTGCACCGAATACCGGTGTTGAGGAAGAAGTAATCAGCCTCTCTCCCACGCCATAGCTGTCGATCTTTGCACCCTGACGGTTCAGGGAGGAGATGGTATACTCATCAAGGCTGTTGGATGCCACGATCATACAGTCCGGAAGCCCTGCTTCATCCAGCATCTTCCTTGCCTCCTTGGACAGATAGGCAAGATCTCCGGAATCGAGGCGGATTCCAATGAGCTTTTTACCCATCGGTTCCAAAACCTCTCTGGCCGTCCGGATTGCATTCGGGACACCGCTCTTTAACACATCATACGTGTCAACCAATAATACCGTTCCATCCGGATAGCTTTCTGCATAAGCCTTAAACGCATCATATTCACTGTCAAAGGTCATCACCCAGCTATGCGCCATCGTTCCTGAAATCGGAATATGAAACATTTTTCCGGCAAGCACCGTTGCGGTACCCGCTGCTCCTCCGATATAAGCAGCCCGCGCACCATATACTGCAGCATCTACATTATGTGCGCGCCTTGCTCCGAAATCCGATACCGGCTTTCCGTTCGCGGCCTGCACAATGCGGTTGGTCTTCGTAGCAATGAGTGACTGGTGGTTAATCTCCAGCAAAATCGTCGTCTCGATCAGCTGCGCATCAATGAGGGGAGCCACTACCGTCATAACCGGTTCATTCGGATACATCACCGTCCCCTCCTTCATTGCATAGATATCCCCACGAAACCGGAAATGCAGCAGATACTTAAGGAACTCCTCTGTAAAAAGCCGCTTTGACCGGAGATACTCCACATCCTCTTCACTGAAATGCAGATTTTCAATATATTCCACTACCTGCTGAAGTCCTGCAAAAATGGCAAATCCTCCATTATCCGGATTATTCCTGTAAAATACATCAAAGGCCACCCATGTATCCTTAAAGCCCTGATTGAGATAGCCATTAGACATCGTCAGTTCATACATATCCATCACCATGGAAATGTTGCGTTCATGATATTGTGTATTCATTGTTTACCCTCTTCCCTTCCGGGACCCTCTTCTTATATGCTTCTATGAATTGCTATAACTGCCTTTAAATGATTACTCTCTGTCATTTTTGCGATAGGCTGCCATAGGGCTTTGCTTAAACAGATTTCTCTGATAGCGCTCCTCAATCTTTTTCTTCACTTCATCCTTCTCACAGACTCCGGTGAGAATATAAGTATCCAGCTCCTCATAGGTAAAGCCGAAGTTATCTTCATCTGTCTTTCCGGTAAGCCCGTCCGACGGATCCTTATGAATGAACCGGTCCGGAATCCCAAGATATTCTCCGATGGCGATCACCTCCGTTACCGTAAATGCAGAAATCGCCGAGAAATCTCCTGCCATATCTCCGTAAATCGTGCAGTATCCCACATGCTTTTCCGAGCGGTTCCCATTATTGGAAACTCTGCCGTTCATCGACTGCGCCACGGCATAGAGCGTCGTCATCCGGATCCGTGGCGGAATATTCGTAAGCATTGCCGTCCCTTGCGCAAACTCCCGGTCTGCCGGAGTGCATCCTGTTTCCAAATGAACTGCTTCCTTTAAGCACTTCTTTAATCCATCTGTCGCTGCCCCGATATCCACGATGGCATACGGAATCTGTAACCACTCTGCAATATCCTTTGCCACCTGCAGATCCGGCTGTATATGATCCGGCATCAATACTCCGAATACCCGGTCCTTTCCAAGTGCTTTCACACAAAGTGCTGCAACCAGCGTTGAATCCTTTCCTCCGGACAGTCCGATCACTGCCGGCGAATCCGGACCATTCTTTGCAAACCAGTCCCGGATCCATCCGATGACCCACTCCGCTTCCTTTCCTGCATCAAATTCCTTTTCCATATAAGCTTTTAAATATGGATTCATTGTACCCTCCCTCTAAGCTATGTTGTAATCTGTACATTCTAACGATACAGTCTGTGTTCTGCAATATACTGCTCCACACCCTCCGGAACCAGACCGGTAAGCCGCTCCCCGTTCTTCACCTTCCTGCGGATCAGTGTCGAAGAGATTTCCTGTTTTTCGAATGGAACGAAGCGGATTTGGGCTCCATACTCTGTCTCATACCTTTTCACGGTTTGTACAAGTGTTTCTGCTGTATCCCAATTCCGTAACAGCACAATAACTCCTGCAAGCCGGAAAATGATTTCCGGATGATACCAGTGTTTCATTTCCTTTAAAGAATCACTTCCGACAATCAGCTCATATTGGATATCCGGGTTTTCTCCGGTCAGCTCCAAAAGCGTATCTGCCGTATAGGTATTTCCTTCCCGTTCACATTCTATTCCGGATAATTCACACCAGGATTCCTCTGCAATCAGCCGCTGTACCATCGCATACCGGTGCTCCTTACCGGTTACCCTTCCTTCCGATGCCTTGTATGCCGGCACTCCATTTGGAATAAACAGAATATGATCAAGCTTTGCTGCCTCATAGGCAGCCTTTGCAGCATATAGATGTCCGAAATGAGGCGGATCAAAGGTTCCTCCCATAATTCCTATTGTTTTCATACTTCCTCCGCAGCCACCTGATTTTCTTTAGGCTCATCATATCACAGATTACTTTTCAAATTCCATAAAAACACCAGATTTCCGTGTCTTTTATCCGTTGTTTACAATTTATTCACAATTTATTTCAAAAAACTTCACTTCCCAATCATTCTTTAGACATTTCTCAATCATATACTAAGATCATAAGATACAGAACAAAAGAAACACACAAAAGAAATAACAAACGCCTATATCAAGTAATTGATTTATTAATAACTTTTTCATAATAAATGCCAAGCAAAATCAGTTTGCTTGGCATCCTCCCTTTTTATGGGGAATTTTTATATATTTGAATATTACGCTACCATGCTACTCTAAACTCAGACTGCGTTTTCAACCTTCTTTCGTTAAGTGTACAGGTATGGTTTACAAAAAGGTGCTGTCCAATGGACAACACCTTTCTTTTTGCTTCTCGTTTGTTGAATCTGTCTGAAATCAGCTCAATCAAGCCTTTCCTTCAGATCCAAGTACATATTGAATCTTGTGAGCTACCATGTCCTTAACAGCCTGACGAGCCGGCTTTAAGTACTGACGGGGATCGAAATGATCCGGATGCTCTGCAAAGTACTTACGAATGTTACCTGTCATTGCAAGACGGATATCGGAGTCAATGTTGATCTTACATACAGCAAGTTCAGCAGCCTTACGAAGCTGTTCTTCCGGAATACCAACTGCATCAGGCATATTTCCGCCGTACTGGTTAACCATCTTAACGAATTCCTGAGGAACGGAAGAAGAACCATGAAGTACGATCGGGAACCCAGGTAATCTCTTAATACACTCTTCCAGAACGTCGAAACGAAGTGGAGGGGGAACAAGGATACCATCTGCATTACGTGTACACTGAGCAGCAGTGAACTTGTATGCACCATGAGAAGTACCGATTGCAATTGCAAGAGAGTCACAACCTGTTCTGTCAACGAACTCTTCTACTTCTTCCGGATGGGTATATGCTTCCTTACCAGCTTCTACAACAACTTCATCTTCAATACCGGCAAGTGTACCAAGTTCTGCTTCTACAACAACGCCATGAGCGTGTGCATATTCAACAACCTGCTTGGTAATTGCAATATTGTCTTCGAAAGACTTGGAGGATGCATCGATCATAACGGAAGTAAATCCGCCATCGATACAGGACTTACATAACTCGAAGCTGTCACCATGATCAAGGTGAAGTGCGATCGGGATGTCAGGATTCTCGATAACAGCTGCCTCTACTAACTTAACTAAGTAAGTATGATTAGCGTATGCGCGAGCTCCCTTTGAAACCTGAAGAATAACAGGGCTCTTCAGCTCGCCGGCTGCTTCTGTAATACCCTGCACGATTTCCATGTTGTTCACATTGAAAGCACCGATTGCATAGCCGCCATCATAAGCTTTCTTGAACATTTCGGTAGTAGTAACTAATGCCATTTTTGTTCATCCTTTCTTTATTGTATACTTTATAGGTTTGTTATAACTCATTCAACCTCACTCATTATAACCGATTCCCCACAAAATGGGAACTAAAAAATGAATATTTCTTCCAAAATTAGTAACAGTTCAGCCAAGCCCATTCATAAGCTGCCGGTTTGTACAGATTGGCTCAGGGACAATAATCTGCAAAGCCTGCTTTTCATTCCGGATTTCGACCTTATTCTGAATCCCTCCATACTCTCCGTCCAGTGTCCAGGCAACTCCCTCCTTCGAGGTAATTGTAAGGGCCTTCGTCTTAAAGCAGTACATGCTCTCTGTACTGATGTCACGATTGACCAGAGCTGACATAATCTGATTTACTTCCATGGCCGTATTAGGTTTCTTAATCAGGGTTACCTCGAATTCACCATCATCGAGCTGTACATTCTTGCCGGTGATATTCTTAAAGCCGCCTACAGACACCGAATTTGTCACCATTCCGTATAAAAAGCTTCCCTCTACAGAGAAGTCTTCACTTTCGACTTTCAGATCATAAGCCTTAATGTTGGAAAGACTCTTCACTCCTTCCAGCAGGTAAGCCATATGTCCGAGGACATTTTTCATATCCTGCCTCGTTGCATAGGAAACCTCGGTAAACAGACCAAATGCCGCAATATAGATAAAATAATCTTCGTTGAATGCCCCCACATCACAGGAAAACCGGCGGCCGTTCACAATGGAGGAGGCTGCTGCTTTCATTCTTCCCGGAATTCCAAGACTTGATGCAAAATCATTCGTACTCCCTGCAGGAACATACCCGATTGGCAGCTTTTCACTGCTGTACATCATGCCGCTCACCACTTCATCAAGCGTGCCATCCCCTCCACAGCAGACGATCAGATCAAAGAATTTCTTTTTCCGTTCTACAACTGCCTTTCTCCCGTCTCCCTGTGACTGTGTCGGATACACCGTAATTTCATAATCTGCCTTTGCAAAAATATCAATAATGTCTAAAAAATTGCTCCGGATCTTTTCCTTTCCGGCTCTCGGGTTATATATAAACAGAAGCTTTTTCTTCTGGTTCCATTCATTCATTGCCCTTATCTCCCATCCAGACTGATCACACTCTACTTGTCCCTCTCACAAAAAAACCACTGTATTGCCCCCCGACAACACAATGGCCTTCTTACTTCATTATTTACCTTCAGGATTGCTTAAATAAGCCTCCATGCCAGCCATCGCCTGTTCTTCGTCAGATCCGTCTGTAATAATCCTGATTTCTGTTCCAAGGCTTGCGGCAAGGCTCATCATACCCATAATACTCTTCGCATTAATCCTTCTTCCTTCGGTTTCCAGATAAACCGTGCTGTCATACTGGCTTGCAACCTGTACCAGCATCGCAATGGGTCTTGCCTCCAGTTGTCCATCCAACTGAGGTTTGATCGATTTCTCCAACATAATATTCTCCTCCTTTAAACCCTAATCTTATCGGCAAGTTCACTCAGTTTGCGTAATCTATGATTGACGCCGGACTTCCCTACCGGCGGATTAAGGAACTTCCCGAGCTCCTGCAATGAACTTTCCGGATATTCCAATCGAATTTCCGCCATTTCACGCAGGTTCTCCGGCAGTTTTTCCATTCCGTAATGCTTCTGCAGATAAAGAATATCCTCAATCTGCCTGCTTGCAGCATTCACCGTTTTCGTGATATTGGCTGCCTCACAGTTCACCTTACGGTTTACCGAATTACGAACCTCCTTTTCTACACGGAGGTTTTCCAGATACATTAAGGACAGGCGTGCTCCCATGACATTCAACAGATCAACGATTGCCGCCCCTTCCTTCATATATACTACATAGTGCTTCTTTCTGCAGATAATTTTTGCTTCCAGTTCAAAATCCGCTATCATTTCCCGGATCTGCTGTGCCTGCTTCTCCTGTTCACAGACAAATTCCAGATGATACCCCTTCTTCGGGTCACTCATGGAACCTGCACATAGAAATGTTCCCCGCAAACAGGCTCTCTTACAACAGCTCTGCTTCAGCAGCATCCGGTTCACCCCTTCCAATGGAAAAAGAGGCTTGCCCGATTCATCCAGCATTTTTAATGCCTGCAGTATTTTATCCGCACACGCATTTATCATAAAGGTTTTTTTCAGTAATGTAAAGTACTTTCTGCCTATTATCTCGTTTTCAGACTTCAGTTCAATTTGTGTGCCGGAGCTGTCATGTTTCAGAACACATCCATAAGTAACAAGTGCCGCCAGTTCAGCAAGCTGACAATGTCTGGCTCCCGGCACCACGTTTTCCAACTCTTCCTTCACTTGTAACGAAAATGACATGCTTCTCTCCTAAATACCCTGTCCCACATCACGATGTGCAATTTTAAGCCCGTAATCGCCCTGATCCTTCAGCTCCTCATAGAGACGGTTTGCCAGTGTCACGCTGCGGTGTTTGCCTCCGGTACAGCCGATTCCGATCACAAGCTGATACTTTCCTTCCTTCACATAATTGGGAATCAGGAACTTAATCATGTCTGTCAGCTTGTCAATGAAAATATGTGCCTCTTCAAAGCTCATGACATAATCCTGTACTTCCCTGTCATTTCCGGTTTTGTATTTCAGTTCTTCAATATAAAAGGGATTCGGCAGAAAACGTACATCAAATACCAGATCCGCATCCGCCGGGATACCATGCTTGAATCCAAAGGAAAGGATCGTCACCATCAGACTGTTGTAATTCTCATTCCGTACGAAAATACGATCCAGCTCCTCCTTTAATTCTCTCGTTAAAAGGCGGGAGGTATCAATGACATAATCCGCCTGACTTTTCATATTCTTAAGGATTTCCCGCTCCCTGCGGATTCCATCCTCAATCCGTCCATCCGGTGAAAGCGGATGAACACGTCTTGTTTCCTTGTAACGCCTTAAAAGCTCGGCATCTCCCGCTTCCATAAAGAGGATTTCGAAAGAATAGCCATTGTCACGGAGCTTATGCAGAATCTTCTCTACATCTTCAAAGGACTGATCCGCACGTACATCAAGGCCAAGCGCCACCTTGGTAACCTCGCTGTTAGGCATGGCAATCAGTTCCACAAACTTCTCGATCAGAAGAACCGGAAGATTGTCTACACAATAAAACCCTGCATCCTCCAGCATACGAAGTGCTGTACTTTTTCCTCCACCGCTCATACCGGTAACAATTACAAAACGCATATTAAAAATCTCCCAATAAAATCACTTCTGTCTCCAGAGTGACACCGAATTTCTCTTTCACACGCTCCTGCACTTCGCAGATCACCTCTGCCACATCCGCTGCCGAAGCGTGGTTTTTGTTAATAATAAAGCCACAGTGCTTTTCGGAAACACAGGCTCCTCCGATTGAATAGCCCCGTAAACCCGCATCCATAATGAGTTTTCCGGCAAAATAGCCTTGCGGCCGCTTAAAGGTGCTTCCGGCACTTGGATACTGTAACGGCTGCTTATCCCTGCGGCGCCGGTTCAGCTCTGTCATCTTCGCTGCAATCTCTTCCTGATTGCCCGGCTGCAGCTCCATCTCTACCTGCACCACAATAAAGGGGCGCTTCTTAATCACGCTGGTGCGATACCCGAATTCCATATCCTGATTATTAAGGACAAGGATTTCACCTTCTTCATTCATGACCCACACCTTCGTGACAATCTGCCCGAGTTCTCCATCATATGCGCCGGCATTCATCACCACGCCGCCTCCGATGGATCCCGGAATTCCGGATGCAAATTCAAAACCGGTCAGGGCATGTTCACAGGCCTCCCGGGCAATCCGGGACATAAGACATCCTGCCTGGATCGTCAATCTGTTTCCATCCACCTGAATCTGATCCATCCCGTCTCCGAGATAAAGAATGATACCATGATAGCCTTTATCCCCGACCAGAAGATTACTTCCGTTTCCGATAACAAAATACGGGAGCTCAGCCAGCTTAAAATATGGAATCAGCTTTTCCAGCTGTTCCTTATTGCGGATCCGTAAAAAGGCTTCCGCTTCACCGCCCACACAGAAGGTCGTGTGGCGGCTCATCGGTTCGTTTTTAAGAATATCCTGCGGATCTACATATTGACTGATATATTCATAAACTGCTTCATTTATAAGTTCCAAATCGCACTCCTGCATGTCACTTTTCTTATTTGATACTAACGATCCAATACCAGCTTGGCTGCTCCGTAAATACCGGCGTCATTCCCCAGTGTTGCAAGCTCAAACTTCACATCCCTGTCTGCATGGAAAACCGCCTTCTGATAGTAAGGCCTGATATAATCAATGAGAACAGAGCCTGCCTTGGATACGCCGCCGCCAATAACAAAGGCTTCCGGGTTGGTTACACAGGCAATTGCTGCAAGTCCTTCTCCAAGATACTGTCCGAACTGCTCTGCAATCTCCATTGCAACCGGATCCTTTGCCTTTACTGCATCAAATACGCTCTTTGCAGAAAGTGTGGTTGTGCGCAGAACAGAATCCTGTGTGGTCTTTTCCAGCTTGCGCTTTGCAAGACGGGTAACACCTGTTGCAGAGGAATACTGTTCCAGACATCCCCTGTTTCCACAGCCGCAGGTCTCCTGCTCGTCATCCTCCACATGAATATGTCCAATCTCACCACCGGCTCCGTTTGCACCTGTGAGCACCTTTCCATTGACAATGATACCGCCGCCGACACCGGTTCCAAGTGTAACAACGACAAGATCCTTATAGCCCTGTCCGCCGCCCTTCCACATTTCACCAAGCGCAGCAACATTGGCATCATTACCTGCCATAACAGGGAGCTTTAAGATATTTTCCAGAGTTTCTTTGATACTGAATACACCCCATCCAAGATTTGCAGTCTTATAGATGACACCTTTGCTGTCAACCGGTCCCGGTGCCCCGACACCGACACCGGCCACATCCTTACGGTCAATTCCTGCATCCTTAATCTTCTTCTCAATGCTGGCAGCGACATCCGGAAGAATCCTGCTTCCGTTATCTTCTTTTCTTGTAGGAATCTCCCACTTATCAAGAACGTTACCCTCTGTATCAAAATATCCAAGCTTTACGGTCGTTCCACCAATATCAACACCAAATACATACTGACTCATTGTTTCCATACCTCTCTTTATTCTTATGTTATTTTCTTATAAATATGTGTATCCATTGGGAATATCCACTCTTTATTCGTCTTCGTCCTCATCACGTCTTCTTGTGAGGGATTCCTGCACGCGGCGGTACAATTCCTGTGCGGCATTGTAACCCATCTTCTTCTGACGATGGTTGATTGCGGCTGACTCACAGATGACTGCCAGGTTACGTCCGGGACGGATCGGAATATTGTGGCACACCACCTTATTGCCAAGATATTCGGTATATTCTTCTTCCAGTCCGAGACGGTCGTATTCCTTCTCCTTGTCCCAATCCTCCAGACGGATTACCAGGTCAATGTTCTGGGTATCCTTAACGCTTGATACACCGAACAATGTCTTGACATCGATGATACCGATACCACGAAGTTCGATAAAGTGCTTCGTAATATCCGGTGCAGAACCAACGAGGGTATCATCGGATACCTTACGGATTTCAACGGCATCATCCGTTACCAGACGGTGGCCTCTCTTAATCAGCTCCAGGGCTGCCTCGGATTTACCGATTCCGCTTTCACCGGTAATCAGAACGCCTTCACCGAAGACATCCACCAGAACGCCGTGCACGGAAATACAGGGTGCCAGCATTACATTCAGCCAGCGGATAATCTCTGCCATAAAGGAAGAGGTTGCCTTTTTCGTGGAAAAAAGCGGAATCTTGTGTTCCAGTGCGATCTCCAAAAACAATGGGTTCGGCTGAAGCTCACGGCTGAAAATGATTGCCGGGATGTCATAGGAAAGAAGTCTGGTGAAGATCTCCTTCTGACGCGCCTGCGGTAAGCCCTCCATGTAGGTATATTCTACAAAACCGATAATCTGCAGACGTGTATCTTCAAAATGCTCAAAGTAACCCGCCATCTGCAATGCCGGACGGTTAATATCCGGCTGTTTAATCTTAATCTTGGAAATATCCAGTTCCGGAGTCAGATTCTCCAGCTTCATCTTCTCAACAATTTTTTCCAGCTTTACACTTGCCATACCCATACTCCCTTCGTATTGAATATCACAGCAGCTACCCAAAAGAGATGCTGTTCAACGCTTTTATCATATCATATCCATAATTCTTAGACAATTAGAGATTTTGTTCTGATGATTTTTCCGTACGGAAAAACTGATAAATTCCTTCAGCGGCAGGGCGGTTCATTCCATCCACGGCAAGCAGCTCCTCCACTTCGGCAGCGCGGATTTCTTCTATGGAACGAAAATGCCGCATCAATGCCTTTCTTCTTGCAGGTCCGACTCCCGGAATCTCATCCAGTACTGAATGTACCTGTGATTTGGAACGGAGTGACCGGTGAAATTCAATTGCAAACCGGTGTGCCTCATCCTGAATTCTCGTAATCAGCTTAAAACCCTCGCTGCGGCGGTCAATCGGGATCTCTTCATTCTGATAATAAAGTCCCCGCGTATTATGGTTATCATCCTTCACCATACCACAGACCGGAATATCAAGCTGCAGTTCCTCAAGCACCTGCAATGCAATATTCACCTGGCCCTTACCGCCATCCATCATCAGCAGATCCGGGAATTTCGTAAAGCTGCCAAGCTCTGCATCCTTATTCTGTTCCTCCAGCTCCTTCTGCTCCTCCATACCATGCAGGAAACGCCTTGTCAGTACTTCACGCATGCATGCATAATCATCGGGTCCTGACACGGTTTTAATCTTAAACTTACGATAGTCGCTGCGTTTGGGTTTTCCCTTTTCGAACACCACCATGGAACCGACATTCGCAAAGCCACTGATGTTGGAAATATCGTAAGCCTCCATACGGGATATATTCGAAAGGGACAGGAGCGATGCAATCTCCTTCACTGCTCCGATCGTACGCCCTTCTTCCCTACGGATCCGCTCCTTGTCCTTACTCAGAATCAGTTCCGCATTTCTTGCTGCAAGCTCTACGAGTTTTTCTTTCGAGCCAATCTTCGGGACGCGTAAATATACTCTCGAGCCACGTCTTCCTGTCAGCCACTCTTCAATCACTTCCCGGTCCTCAATATCCGTCTGCAGCATGATTTCTCTCGGCACAAACGGGGTTCCCGCATAAAACTGCTTCACAAAATCCTGCAGGATCTGTTCCTTCGGGGTCTGTGACACATGTGTCATATAGAAATGCTCTCTGCCGATGAGTCTGCCTCCGCGGACAAAGAACACCTGAACTACCGCATCCTCTGTCTCAACCGCCAGTGCGATAATATCCTTATCTTCTCCATCAAAATCGGTGATCTTCTGCTTCTCTGAAATCTGCTTCACACTGTTAAACAGATCCCGGTAACGGGCTGCCTCCTCAAATTCCAGATTTTCGGATGCCTGCTGCATCTTGGCATTCAGATCCTTCAATGTTTCCTGATAATCTCCATTCAGGAAATTTAATGCTTTCTTCACCCGTTCGCCATACTCTTCCTTACTGACCAGTCCCTGACAGGGTGCTACACACTGGTGAATATGAAAATTGAGACACGGGCGGTCGATCCCGAAATCACGCGGTAGAACCTTATTACAGGTCCGCAGCTGATACAGCTTATTAATCAGATCAATCGTATCCTTGACTGCTGCTGCGCTGGTATATGGCCCAAAGTACCGGGAACGGTCCTTTTTCATCTGACGGCTGAACAATACCCGCGGATAATCCTCGCCGAGTGTCACCTTGATGTATGGATAGGTCTTATCATCCTTAAGCATGGTATTGTACTTCGGGCTGTTTTCCTTGATCAGATTGTTCTCTAATACCAGTGCCTCAAGCTCGGAATCCGTAACAATATATTCAAACCGCGCAATCAGGGAAACCATCTTGTCAATCTGCGGGCCTCTTCCCACAATCTTACGGAAATAAGACCTGACACGGTTGTGAAGGTCAATGGCCTTTCCCACATAGATGATTTCATCCTGGGCATCATGCATAATATAAACTCCGGGACTGTGCGGGAGCTTTTTTAATTCTTCCTGAAAGTCAAACATCGTATTCTCTCTCTGTCTCTGCTCGTGGCTCGCACCTAAGTTCAAGCTGCGCCCTTGGCTTGCTTTCACTAAGTACTCTGCTTGTCCCTCTCACTAAACTCGTGCTGCGCCTTTGGCTTGCTCTCGTTAAGTGTTCCGGACTGGCTCGCACCTAAGTTCAAGCTGCGCCTTTGGCTTGCTTTCACTAAGTGCTCTGCTTGTCCCTCTCACTAAACTCGTGCTGCGCCTTTGGCTTGCTCTCGTTAAGTGTTCCGGACTGGCTCGCACCTAAGTTCAAGCTGCGCCCTTGGCTTGCTTTCACTAAGTGCTCTGCACAAAACAGCCGCATGTCTTCCGACTTACGGCTGCATTCTTTCTATTATTATGTTTTCTCTCCTACACCCGGTCAGACGGCACGTTGGAAAATCTTCCCTTGGGTGCTCCCTCTGAATTACCTGCTGTAGATGTTGGCTGTTTCGGGGCTGACTCCAGATTCTGTACCTGTGGCTCTGCCGGATTCTGTGCAGTCCTTGGTTCCTGCGGTTCTGCAAAATTCTGTGTCTCTTTTACCTGTGGCTCCACGGCCTTCTGCGTTTCTTTCTGTGCGTCTTCCTGTGCCTGCACCGGCGGCTGGGCCGGTTCTGCTGCAGGCTCTGTCTTTGCCTCCACCGTGGTTTCTGTAGAATTTTCCGCAGTCTGTTCCTGCTCCTTCTTTTCCTCCGGATCAGGAAGTCCTTTCTCTTCACGGTAAATCTTCATGAATTCCTTACCGCTGATGGTTTCCTTCTCGATCAGATGTGCTGCCAGCTTATCCATCAGTTCCCGGTTTCCGGCAAGCATTTCCTTCGCTTCATCATAGCACTGCTTTAACAGATTCATGACCTCGGTATCCACATCGGCTGCGGTACGGTCGCTGCAGGTCAGTCTTGCACCGCCTCCCAGATACTCGCTCTCTACGGTTGCAAGCCCCATCAGACCAAACCGGTCGCTCATACCGAAACGGGTAATCATGTTGGTGGCAATATTCGTTGCCTGCTCAATATCGTTCGCTGCGCCCGTTGTAACATTGCCAAAGATCAGCTCTTCAGCTGCACGTCCGCCAAGCAGGCTTACCAGACGGTCATGAAGTTCTTCCTTCGTCTGCAGATATTTTTCCTCCTCCGGCACATGCATAACATAGCCAAGAGCCCCCATTGTTCTGGGAACAATCGTGATTTTCTGTACCGGTTCGGAATTCTTCTGTAATGCGCTGATCAGTGCATGCCCGACCTCATGGTAAGAAACGATCTTACGCTCTTCCCTGCTCATGATACGATCTTTCTTTTCCTTACCGACAAGCACCTGTTCTACGGCTGCAAACAGATCCTTCTGGGAAACATATTCCCTGCCATGCTGCACCGCCATAATGGCCGCTTCATTAATCATATTGGCAAGATCCGCACCAACCGCACCGCTTGTAGCCAGTGCAATCGCATCCAGATCCACACTTTCATCCAGATGTACATCCTTCGCATGAACCTTCAGGATCTCTACACGTCCCTTTAAGTCCGGCTTATCTACAATAATTCTACGGTCAAAACGTCCCGGACGAAGAAGTGCCTTATCCAGAATCTCCGGACGGTTCGTAGCACCCAGTACCAGAATACCCTTGGACGTATCGAAACCATCCATCTCAGAGAGCAGCTGGTTCAGCGTCTGCTCACGTTCCTCATTGCCCCCGCCGTATTTATTGTCACGGCTCCGTCCAATGGCATCAATTTCATCGATAAAAATAATACATGGTGCGTTCTTGGTTGCTTCCTTAAACAGGTCTCTTACACGGGAAGCTCCGACACCGACATACAATTCAATAAAGTCTGATCCGGAAAGGGAAAAGAACGGCACCTTTGCTTCTCCGGCCACTGCCTTGGCCAGTAAGGTTTTACCGGTTCCGGGAGGTCCGACAAGCAGTGCTCCCTTGGGGAGCTTTGCACCGATCGAGGCATATTTCATCGGGTTATGCAGGAAGTCCACAACCTCCTGCAGGGACTCCTTCGCTTCATCCTCACCGGCTACATCCTTAAAGGTAATTCCGGTTTCCTTCTGCACATAAACCTTCGCATTACTCTTTCCAACACCCATGGGACCGCCGCCCTTGCTCATCTTACGGAACAGGAAGCTTAACAATACCCACATCAGAAGGAACGGAAATACATAGGTAAGCAGGAAGCCCAGAATTGCACCGGAGCCATCTGCCACCTTGCCCTTCACTTCCACATCGCTGTGCTCTAAGAGACGGTTCGTCAGGGTATCATTATCCTCGATTTTACCGGTATAGAAGGTCACACCGGAGCTCATTCCATACAGATTCATCAACGGATTCTGCTGGCTCTGCTCGACCTTCGGCTGAATATAAATCCGGTCTGAGTCAATCGTAACTGATGCTACCTTATTCTCATCAAGCATCTGAATGAATTCATTATAGCTGATCTCCCTCTCGGAAGATCCGGTCATGAAATTCATAAAGGCGCTGACCAGCAACAGGGAAATCAACGCTGCAATCACAAACAGAATAATATTCTGTTTCTTGGGATTCTTGGAAGGTCCTCCTCCGTTTCCCTTATCGCCGGAGGAATTATCTCCTCCGCCCAGTCCCCCGTCAAACTGATTCAAATTCTGATCGTTCATTTAAAATCCTCTTTCCTTACGGGGTTCACTTGTTAAATCCACCCCTAATTTCTTGAATGTCTTAATATCCACATTGGAAAGCATCACCGAGGTATGCACCTGACATCCTTTAAGCCTGGGAAGCTGCTCTAACGCCTTCTGTGCATTCTCATCGGTAAGTGCGGAAATACTTAATGCAATCAGCACCTCATCGGTATGCAGACGCGGATTCTTTCCACCTAAATATTTCGTTTTTAACACCTGAATCGGCTCAATCGCTTCCGGAGAAATCAGATGCGTATCGTGATCCACACCGCCTAATGCCTTTAATGCATTCAGCAGTAATGCTGCCGATGCACCGAGCAGATCGGAAGTCTTTGACGTAATAATCGTACCATCCTGCAGTTCAATCGCTGCAGTGGGAACACCAAGCTTTTCTGCACGCTGGTTTGCTGCTACGGTCACCTTACGGTCATCGGTCGTAATCTTTGCCTGCTTCATCAGCAGTTCAATCTTATATACTTCGTTTTCGCTGCCCTTATCGTTTACCACGTTATTCAGAGCTGTATAATAGCGACGGATAATCTCCATATTGGAGGCTTCACAGCAGGCTTCATCATCAATGATACAGTTTCCTGCCATGTTTACACCCATATCGGTAGGAGACTTGTAAATACACTCTCCGTAGATTCCTTCAAAAATAGCGCTTAATACCGGGAAGATCTCAATGTCACGGTTGTAGTTGACCGTTGTCACACCATAAGCCTCCAGATGGAACGGGTCAATCATGTTCACGTCATTTAAGTCTGCTGTCGCTGCTTCATAGGCAAGGTTAATCGGATGCTTCAACGGAATGTTCCAGATCGGAAAAGTCTCATACTTTGCATAGCCGGACTTAATACCACGCTTATTGTCATGGTATAACTGGGAAAGACAGGTGGCCATCTTACCGCTTCCCGGTCCGGGTGCTGTTACCACCACAAGCGGACGGGTGGTTTCAATATATTCATTCTTACCAAAGCCCTCGTCACTGACAATCTTATTAATATTAGAAGGATAACCTTCAATAATATAATGAAGGTAAACCCTCACACCCTTCTTCTCAAGCTTCGCTTTAAATGCATCTGCTGCTGCCTGACCGGTATAATGGGTCAAAACAACACTGCCCACATACAGCCCCCTGCTTTCAAACTCCTTCATCAGACGCTGTACATCGACATCATAGGTGATTCCAAGATCACCACGTACTTTATTCTTCTCAATATCGGCTGCATTTATAACAATGACGATCTCCGCACGGTCTGCCAGCTTCATCAGCATACGCAGCTTACTATCCGGCTCAAAGCCCGGGAGCACTCTGGATGCGTGAAAGTCATCGAATAATTTTCCTCCAAATTCCAGATAAAGCTTATCGCCAAATTTATTAATACGTTCTTCTATATGCTCTGACTGCATTTGCAGATATTTCTCATTATCAAATCCCACTCTCATAATTGTTTTCCATTCTCCTCTTTTGAAACCTGACATATCGTTTTTTATTGTAGCACAGCTCTTTCGATTATTCCATAAAAAGAAATAAACGAACTGTGAAAATTTCATGAAATTACAGGAATAAGTACAGACCATTCACTCAAAAACGATCCGCCGGATCATTTTCTCATATGCATGGCAACGAAAAAGCGATGCTCAAGAAATTCCCGGACATCGCTTATTTTTTACACCTTATAGAGAACCAAACTTGCTTTTATCAACCATTTCATCTGCAAACTCTGCCGCGTCTGCATTGCTAAGGGCATTTCTTAAAAGTTCCTCTATTGTATATGTTTGATCAAATATTATCATATTATTATAACTATTCCGGTCTATTACAGTAATGGAAACATCATTCTCTACACTGTTCAGTTCCCATGCCATAGCAACTCCAATTGTTGTCCCCGGTGATATACTGTTTATATTATAGAAGCTTGCGCCTGGTACATAAGCGTACTGCATTTCCATACCGGACTGTCTTGCCTGGGTATCCAATGCAGATTGGAAAGAAATGACTTCCTCCGAATTATTGGTAAATTCTCCCTCCATAACTACCACATAACCGTCCACGTAATCAGCATAGCCAATATAAATTCCATCCATTTTGAATTCATATGCACTTTCTGCCACTACGGTTTCTACATCAGATAATTCAATGGTCTCTTCCCATATTTTCTTATTATCAAACGAAAATCTATCCACATAGCTGAGTTCAACATCCGAATCGACATCATTCAGCGCATATACCTCTCTGATCGCAATCGATTTTCCCGGCATAATGTCTGTATATACTGCCACACTTAACTTCGTGTCCTTAAGAGGATGCCTGTATGGAAGATATGCATTATTTAAAGATACCCCATCCTGAAAAACCTTCACGCCTATTGCCATACTGAAACTGGTTGTTTCATCGCTGTTATTGGTAAAGGTATAATCCAGAACCAAAAGTGGATTTCCGTTTCCATCATCGGTCAGTTTTTTCTGATCAATGGTGATCCCGTATACCTCCTCGGATACAATTTTTTCTACCGTTCCAAGATCAATCTCCTCCTCAAACAGGGTGATTTTTGATTTTTTATTTATGCTGTCCACCACACAGACAAGTGAAAGTGTTCCTTCTGTAACACCTTCCGGCAAAACAAATCCTGCCTGTGCCTGTCCAGACGCCCCCGGTAGAATTTTCTGTTGGTTAGCAATTGCATCAGGATTATCAGAAGACACATAAGTTCTCTCCAATGTCTCACCATCCAAAGCAGCTGTCAGTTGACTAACCGGAGCATAACCTGTCAGATTTTTTTTCGTGTTATTCGTAACATCCATATTAATTACAACGATGTCCCCCTCGTCGTAATTGCCACATATAAACACCTTGTTTACTGCTGCTTCATAAGGCGCTTTTCCTTTCCTTCCACAGCCTGTAAATATACAACATAACAGAACAAGCACCATCCAGACTATGATTCGAAACCTTCCATTTTTCATCTCACTATACTCTCCCCTCTTTTTACCGTTTGTCCTTTCCTGTTTTCTCCAATATATTACAATAACCAGTTGGAAATCATAAGTGTTGTCACAAACCACTTTCCCTGTTCCTCAAACTCAACAGAGCCTCTATACTTTTCTGCGATTTCTCTGACAATCCCGATTCCAAGTCCATGATGCTCTGCATCCTGTTTCACACTTTGAAACCCTTCTCCGGTTTTCTTTACCTGCCCATTCCAGGTATTTTGAATCTGAAAGATCAGCATATAAGGGTTTCCCATATACAGTCTGGCATCAAGCCGGTGCTCTGTTTCTGCCTTTGCGGCAGCCTCAATCGCATTTTCCAGAAGATTCCCGAATAATGAGATCTTATCGGTGTCCCTGATAAATTCTACCCGGATGCCTTCTTCCACAAACAGGTTCATTTCTATATTCTTCATGGCCGCCCTGCTTTCGTATTCTTCCAGAATGGAATTTAATACGGGGCTTTCCGTATACAGGGATGACTTTTCTTCCCTCGTAAGTCCATCCTCCCATTCATCGATAATATGTACGACCTTGTCGCCTTCTCCCCTTAATACCAGACTCCGGAACTGGGAAAAATACCGGTGAACATCATGCATATATTTCCGATATAACTGATTGTTCTTTTCGATCGTTTCAAAATTACTTCTTTCCATATCGCGCTTTAACAGCGACATCTCTGCAATTTTACTTTCATTCACGATCTGTGCATAATGTGCCAGAATCACAAAAATAATCGCATTGGAAAAATATAACAGAAAAGCACCCACGCACATAAGTACCTGAATCACCCGGCTTTCCGGGAAGTCCATGAATACAAAGCTGAACAGAATCAGGACGGAAGTAAATGGCATAATCAAAAGATACCAGTCTATCGAACTGTCTTCCCGGTTATCCATTCTGACCATATAATTCCGGAAGAAAAGCAGCAGCAAAAAGGACACCACATATTCCATGAACAAAATCCCCATTCCCCTGATCGTTGCAAAATTAATCGAAAAATCCGGAAGCACAGATGCCAGTAAACGATAGACCATCTCGAATGCCATTTCCTTTTCGCATACAAACACAATATAAAAAATGACTATATAGATGAATGCTTTTCTGAGGGAAAGCTTCCACATAGTCACTGCAAAAATCCACATAATCAATGGTAATATTACAAAATTTAACATGGAATTCTGAAAAGAATTCACTCCAAATATGATCCCTGTTGTAATAACGCAGGCACAGCCGAAGAAACTGCTGCTGTGTTTTCTTTCAAACATGGATTGAAAAAAGACACACAACATGCCCACATCCAATCCACAGAATAAAAAACCTATGAATAACACCACTACCTGTTCCATACCTACTGTTCTCCATATTTCGAGGTTAAAAATTCTTTTTTCATCCGGTTGAACTCATTCATTTTACTTCTTGCTATCTTAAAAACCATATTAGGAAATCCATGCAGACGGATTTCATCCTTATAACAGCTCATAAGATATTTAAAGTTAATGACATAACTGTCATGCGGATAGCCAAAACCATATAGCTTCAAAATACCATAATAAACACTCAGCTTACCACCCATACGGATTTCCGGTTCCTTATCCTCCGGTCCGCCTATGTGATACCTTCGCTTCGCAGCCGGAGACAAATGTATTCTGATACCTCTTCGATATTTTTCAATATAGACAATATCATCCGGTTTTAAGAACAGTCTTCCTCCATAGAACTTTGCTTCAAAAACCGGTCCCAGATCCAGCTCTGCCATCCGGTCCAATGCAGCCAGAATATGCCTGCTTTTTTCCTGCGGCGGCATATTCTTTTTCACAAAACGGTATGGCTGCACCTCAAAGCTGTGCGGCGTTGGCTCCGCACAGCCAGTATAAAATACCAGTACCACACTGTCATCTATTCTCCGGATCTCTTCGGCAGTCCGCTCCCCATCCATTCCCTGCATCTGAATATCCAGAAAGATAAGTGAAAACCTTGCAATCTCCATTGCTGCAAGCAGCTCTTTTCCGCCGGAATATTGATGGAAGCGGACGGTTTCACGGTATTTTTCACACTTCCCGATCTCCTCAATTAACAAACCTCGATCCAATTCAGAATCATCGCAAATTGCTATGTCAAACATTTTATTCTCTTTCCTTCAAAATCCGGTCCATGGTTTCACGATCCATATATTCCATCCACCGGCTTCCGTCAATGGACAATCCGGAACCATACATGGCTTCTGCCTCTTCCGGTGCCAGAATGTAAAATTCAGACTCCGTAATATCAAAGTTCTCATCAACAGACAGGCTCATCCAGATCATCCATCCATCTCCAATGGAAAAATACTGCGTCACCTTGGTAATATAGGGCATATCCTCCCGGAAATCAATTATCCTCTCTGATAACTCCTGATAACGGTATCCATTTTGTATGTGCCAGAGATTTCCGTTTTCACTGATTTCAAGTTCCGACTCCGGTACAAAATCAAAGTCTCCGATATACTTTTTCAGATTCTCTTCCTCAAGCAGAGTCTCTGCCTTTTCAATCGTCTGTTCCTTTTTGGCCTCATATTCTTCGACAATTCCTGCAACTTCATTTTTATTGGACACATAATTAATGACTCGGCCGGATACAAGTAACAAAAGCAGTGAGAGCAATGCTCCAATATAAATTATTGCCGCTTTCTGCCATTTGGTCTGCAGATCATAAAACTCCATCTTAGACTTTCTCATTTTCACATAAGCAGAACGATATCCTCCAAAACCAAATGCCAGTGACATAATTGGTGCAAAAATGGGAATAAAAGCAATCATCCCGACCGGCATTCCATTACAAATCCCCCAGAACTGCGGCATAAGAAATCCGGGCCAGCAGAATTTATCCAGGATCCCCATGGTATCTGTCTGTTCTTCCTTACCTTCTTCTGTATTCACGCTGTTATTTATTGTTTCATTTGATTGTTCCATCTCTTTTCCTCGCTTCTTTTTTATTCAAATAATGATTGAAATGCTATTGCTTTGCCAAATGCTTCCTCCAGATCTGCCGAAAACTCCTCAAGGTCTTCCTCCGGATCATCATGATATATATGTACATATACTATTTCATCTAAATCATTAACTCCAAGGTTAATTCGGAAAGTAAAATCTCCCTTCTGTACCTTCTCATCCTCGTACGCTTCCCGAACTGCCTTAATAAACTGCTGTTCAAATTGCTCTTTATCCTTCTCATTGTGAATCCCTGCATCCAGCCTATAGCTTGGGTTAGGATCATTCTCATATTCGCTGACCGTTATAGAGTTTGCAATAAGGCACTGTCTCATATACTGTGATACATAGTCTGAATAGATCTCTCTGCCGGGAACCCACGTTGCAGTAAGGCTTACCTCCATGTTGTGAATGGTTACCGGTATCGTATAAATAACCATCTTTGGGTACTTTTTATTGGTATATCCATCCGTATTGAATCCACATGAGACTTCAATTTCTTCCGGAGATGTTTCAATTCCATATTGCCACTCCAGCTCTGCACAAACCTCCTGCCGTGCAGGCGCTTTTTTCAAAAGAATGGAATCTACCCGGTACCACTGTGAACATGCACAGCCGATTATGGAAGCAATTACCACACCTGTCATCAATAAAAGCAGTACACGATTGTCCTTTCGGGTTATCTGTCTTTTGAAATAGAAATAAAGATACTCCATATTCTCATTGCCGGCATCTTCCCCCTGCAGGCACTTCTTTAATGCTTCGATCAGATAATTTACCACTGCCCTGTTATTCGCTTTCTTCTTCCTTGCAGCCTCCAAAAAAGTGTCCAGCCGCTGTGTCCGAAGCATTTCCAGAAACTCCTCAGATTCAAACAAATCCTGTAACTGTTTAAGATCTTCTGTCCCCCTCTTTCGATCCAGTTGTTCATTCAAGATCTTCAGATATCTTTCCAATCTCTCCTGTTCACCCACCATTTCCCTTTGTCCTCCTCATGTAGTGTTATAAATCAATATAACTTCTATTTCTGTTTACTGTAGCGAAGATGCTATGTCCACACAATACAAATGGCAAAATTGTACATCAGATATGCAGATTTTGATCATCTAATACAAATCCATTATTTTTACATATGCTTCATTTTCCATGTTATAAAGTTCCGGATAATAAAGTTCTACATAATAAAATTCTGCCTCTTTATCTTCATTTCGTATCCAATGCCTTGTCACATCATAGTTTTGTTTATTAACCAGTATCTGATCAACTTCACAGTCTCTGATATGTTTCCTGCATTTCATCCCGGCATGATTGTAATAAGTCCCCCATACCTCCTGATATATCCCGTACTGAAAGTACAAGCCGTCACTGGTTGAAAACTTGTATTGAAGTATAACGGGATCTCCTGTCTCACCGGTATCGAGTCTGAATTTCCACTTATAATACAGACCGTCGTCTGTTTCATATAATTTCAGATCCACTATATCCGACTGGTCAGGATACAAATAGTTAAACAAATATTGCAAAAGCATCTTGGCAACCGGTACTATCTCTTTGGTGTTACGGTCAACTTCCCAGTAACCACTATAACACGGTACATACTCCCCCGCCTCATCGTCCTCAGTGGACGGCTTCTGTGAATATGCAGTATAAGCATACCGCTCTCCATCCTCACTGACCATCATATAAGCAAGCACCTTGTAATCAGACAGTTCTCCTGCTTCGTTTACGCATTTCCACTTATAATATAATCTATCCTCAAGTTTATATAGTCCAACACCCACCATATCCGACCGGTCTGCATACAAATTATTAAATAAATACTTCAGATTTTCTTTCGCATCTTCTTGATCATCGATCTGTATTGCATCACTCGCAGGATCTCCATTCCGATCAATAAAGTACCAGGCACCATTCTGTTTTACGGCTGCAATACGATTGTCCGCACATCCGCAAATCATAACCAGAAATACGCAGCCTAATATGGAGATTAATTTTTTATGAAGCACTTCCGTTACCCTCCTTCTACGACCCACAACTATCCACATCATTCCTGCTACTCTGATTCCTCTGGATATAAACGCAGCATATCCAAATACCTTTCATTCCAGATAA